>Ga0265298_10000799_pt1 | contig 46397 bp, 36 predicted proteins | sample AusTroGonzalo_MG_3_FD_193486 | JGI IMG/M metagenome (GOLD analysis project Ga0265298, IMG submission 193486) | Bovine rumen microbial communities from tropical cattle in Woodstock, Queensland, Australia - Gonzalo_01 | ecosystem: Host-associated > Mammals > Digestive system > Stomach > Rumen ...
GAGAAGTTTGCGGTCACTTCAGCGGAGACCGGCGGAATGTTGCATATGGACACTCCTTCATCATCACTGCTCCATGTCGCAGTAATCCCAGGGAACTCCTCGCCGTGAGCAAGCGAGATCCCTTTGCCGTTCGCGATAAAGTCGTGAATGCAGGGCGGCACCGCATCGGTATGCGGGAACGCAATCCACCCTCGCTGATTGCTGCGCTTCGGAAGTTCGCCAATGGCAAAATCGTCAGATTCGATTTCGAACTCAAGCCCACCCGCCCTTTCTACCCAGATATTTTTCCTTACGCCCTTTTCCACTGCAAGCAACAGGGTGATTTTCATACCGTCGACAGGCCCTGGGCAGTCCGAATACAAGGGCACCACCTTATCACCGACGACCAATCTTCCGTGTCCATATCCGTCTCCATAGGGGTATGCAGAGACCTTGAGCACTGCCGTATCGCCAGTTGGTTTCGGATACTCAATCGCCCCGTCAATCGTGCCAGAGTAGAACAAATGTTGAAGGACTGAATTTGTAGAGCCGTCAGGATGCGACAAAAGGTCATTGCCGCCCGCCTTCACGGCAATGCCATCGCAGACCACGCCGCCCGCCGAGTAAGGCTTAAGCGGGTCGGTGCCGTAATCGAAAAGTTCCTCAAAATCGTTCAGCCCGTCATAATCGGAGTCGGCAAGCGTCGGGTCGGTGAAATACACAAAGATCTCGTCTTTCGTCGAAATCCCATCGCAGTCAGGGTCGGCATCGCAGTCTTCACCCTTGTGAACCGGATAGAACGTCAATGACGTCAAATCCGGAGGAATGTCGTCCAGCCTCCATTCGCCATTGCCGAAAGACGCGCCGATATCGATAATGGCTTTGGCGATGTCGCTTTCGTCAAGCCGCGACAGGTCGTAGCGGAATACAAATCTGCCGGACTGTGAAATTTCGATCTGCACGCATATGGGCTTGTCCGGCGACCTGTCAAAAAGCACTTCCCGCCAGGTCAGCAGCAGAGTATTCTCCGGCGTTATGCAATGCCAGAACTGGCCTTCAACGAAAGGTCTCTGGCGCGGGATGCCCAATCTCGTCTTGAATGGAGCGAACCAGCATTTGGACTGTGATTCGGCTTTCGCAAAAGAAAAAACGCGCAGCCTGTCGACCTCGTTCGTTCCATGCCTGAACGACCAGCTGTTCAAGTCGATATAGATCCAGTCCTCAGCCGCTCCGAACGACTCCCAGTCATAACACACGACGGCGTTTGCCGGAGGAGAGAAGTCGAAGACCTCCTGTGTTCCGACGCGCGTCATTGCAAAGCCGCGCTCGAACTCCTCATTCGTGATTGTCCGCGATTCGGCCGCGACCCCCATTGCGATGGAGGCGATCATGAAAAGAGCGGCCAATCGCACAAACACCGTATTACCTCACGATCAACAAGAATGAATTACGCCGGATATTGCACGACACCCAATCGTCAGATAGCGATTCGCCGCGCCGGACGACACGCATCATATCCCATTCGGGGCGGAACAGCCATGGCGGCGGCTTGTCGGCAATGCTGCCGAATGCAGTCGAACCTCCACGTTTTGCGGAGAAGCTGAAAGGAACTACATCAGATGAATTCTTGATGTTTATGGCGATAGAGCCGGAGTTCGCACAGCCGGACGAACAAGACTCGAATCTCTCCCACGTCCTTACGTTCTCGACCACATACCGGCCGTGGCGCCATCCATAGACCGTATCGATCTCATCAAAGTCGAGCACCCCATTGGAATTGGAGTCTCGCCCGAAAGCCACATTAAGGCAATTCACAAAACACTCGCCGGCCCGGATATTGATATCGACGTTGAAGGCATCTGCACACGTTGAACCGAGAAATATGTTGGTTGACACCTCGGTATCCGGGAAAGTGCACTGCGGCAGGGAAGGAACGTCAAACCGCGCGGCATATACCGTCGCAGAAAGAAAAATCAGGGCTAAAAGAGCTACTCGCAACTCTGTTCTTTTTGGCGGAGGGAGGGGGATTCGAACCCCCGGTACGGGTTTACCCCGTACGACGATTTAGCAAACCGCTGCCTTCAGCCACTCAGCCATCCCTCCAAATCGTCTGATAATTCGATTGACCTGTAGTATACCATAAAGAAGAGCGCGCCGTCAATTATCCTTGAGCATCCGATCGGCCGAATAGGACGGGATGATGTATGTCCAAGGGCTTGAATCAGGCTTGAAGTAGCGGCCCGCTCCGTCCTCCGTCGCCTTCCCGATAACCGCAACGCGCTGAACGTCGTTGGTTCCCTCCTTGACAGTCACCTGATGGACCGCGCCTGTTGCGATACCTGTCTCCTCCGGAGTGAGCGACGGATCGGCGACCGTATTGAAGCTGACGTTGAAGTCGGGAATGTCGGTATCGCACCAATCGCGCACCGCCCCGTCGAACGCATCGAGCGTATCGGTCACAAGCACGGTCTCGCCCGCGAAGCCCACGTATCTGCCGCGGTGCCTGTCGCCGATCGGGAGGCGGACCAGCTCTTTTCCTTCGCTGTCGCGAAGGACTATCTCCTTCGTTTCGCCAAGCTCTCTGCCACGGGCGACCTGCCCGACTTTCAGATCGGCGAGGCTAAGGAGGTTCCTGACGATCTTGCCGTGATCGGCCGGATAGCCGTAAAGCGAGTCGAGCTTCCAGCCTTCGTCCGTGGCGGAAAGCCTGAGCCCATCACCGACCTCCACAGAGGCGACGGCCGAGACGTCGAGACCCGGCAGTATGGTCCTGCCGTTCAGCCTGGCCGCCGGCGGCTTCGATCCGCTTGACAGGAAATACGCCGCACCGCCGAGAACCGCGGCGACCATCGCAAGCACAACGAGATTCTTGTTCTTCATCTTCTTCTAGCCTCTCTTCCTGAGATATCCCCTGAACAGACCGAACAGCACAACCAGCACCGGCACAAGGACAATATTGTAGATCTTAAGCCTCAGGCCAAGCGAGTCGATCTCGGACGTAAGCTCCTTTCTCACGTTCTTGAGCTGGCGGCGAGTATCGGCCTGCACCTTGCGGAAGCGCACGATCTCGTCCTGCTGCGCCTTGGAAAGGATCATCCGCTCGTTGCCGCTCTTCTGCTGCTGCAGGGCATTGAGCCTCTGCTGGGTCTGCTGGAGCTCGTCGCGCAGCTGGGCCTCCTTGCGCTGCCACTTCGACAGAGCCTGCGCCTCAAGTTCGTCGACGACGACGAACGGACGGTTCGACTTGCCGCGGCTCCTGACGCCGATAAGCTCCTCGCGACCCGCGAACTGCTCTATCACGTTCGAGAAGAGAGCCAGGTTGTCGTTCATGAGCTGGGCCATATTGCCGAAGAGAGTCCTCATGACGCGGACGCAGAAGTCGTCCGCGAGGAAATCAGAGTCAGCGAAGACGAGCACCGAGCTCTTGCCCTCGGATAGCGCCTTGGATACGTCGTTCGTTCCGTCCGGGCCCTGCGGATAAGCCGTCTTGAAGGTGCCGTCTATGCGCGCGGCAAGGGTGCGGCTCTCCCCGTCGGGGGTAAGCTGGCGAACAAGGGTGTCCAGACCGAACTGCACGCTCCAGCGATCCACAAGGCAGCTGTGATCCCTGGATGTCGTGATGACCGGCGTGAACTTCAGCGCATCGTCCTTCCCCTCCCACTTGAGGGAGCCCGCGAACGGCAGCATGACCTGGGTAAGACGCGAGACGAGGAGGTCGCCCTCATCCATGTTCTTCGCGTCAAGCGAAAGGAAGGCGGGATTGTCCTCTGCCGCTCCGCTGCCCGTGTTCAGCTTGGTGGAAGCGGAAAGATCGCAGACGAGCTTGGAGACGTCGAACTTGACTCCCCAGCTCTCGAAGAGCTTTCCGAGGGTGGAGGGGCCGTCACCGCCCATCTGCATCATCTGGGGGTTCGCATTCTGGCGCGAGGCAATGAGGTCCTTGACGCTCAGCGGATCCACGCACGCGATAAGACGGCCGCCGCGGAGGACGAACTGGTCGATCGCGTAGAGCGTCTTGTCGGAGAGGTCCTTCGCGTGAAGGACGACAAGCGCCTTCACATCGGATTCGATGGCTTCCGCGTCGGTCTCTATAGGCCTTACGTCGTAGTCCTTAGCAAGCTCGGCGAAGGCGACCCAGCCAGGCTGCTGGTAGCCGCCGCCCAGGACGCCCTCAAGCGAAGTCATGACACCGACCACAGGGCGCTCGGGCCAAGCGACACGGGTAACGAGGCGCGTAAGGTCGTACTCTAGAGTCGCCTCGGTCTCCGGCGTAAGGCGCGGAAGCGTCTCCTCGCGGTCTCCGCATACGGCTACGATGCCGAAGTAGATGGGCGAGCCGAAGGGATTCACGTTGCGGGGCTCCACGCCGTAGCGCTGCGCCCACTCCTCGGCATCGGAATCGGGTTTCGGATCGTACGATTCAAGGACAAGGCTTCCGCCGGACGCGCGCTCGTATTCCTTGAGGAGGTTCTCGACCTGTTTCGCATAGGTCTTGAGGTTGACCGGCATGTCCGCCGCGCTCTCGCTCACGTAGTACTTCAGGGTAACGTCGGCGTCGAGCTTGGCCAGGATCGCCTTTGATCCGGACGAGATAGTATAGAGCCTCTCCGCCGTAAGGTCGATGCGCAGAGGAAGGTTCGCCAATACGATATCGGCGGCGGCGGCTATCACCGCGATCATGACGAGCCCGATCGCGTTCCCGGTCGAGCCGCGGCGTCCGTCTATCACCGACTTGGCCGCGGCGACCATGAATACGGCGAGACCGATGTAGTAGCCTATGTCCGAGAAGTCTATGACGCCGCGCTGCATCGAATCGAAATGCGTCAGAAGCGAACACGCCGCTATGCCGTCCACTATCGCCGTCGGCACGCCCCAGTTCGCGACAGCCGAAGTCACAGGGCTGAAGCCGACGACTATCAGCAGGAACACAAGAGCGAGCGAAATGACGAACCCCACCACACTGGAGCGCGAAAGCGTCGAGGCGAAGAGCCCGATTGCAGCCGCGGCGCCGGCGAAGAGGAGGGAGCCGAGGTAGCCGCAGAAGACCGCGCCCCAGTCGGGAGTGCCGAGATAGGCCGCAGTCGCCGCGACCGGGAATGTCAGGGCGAGCGCGATCCCGAGAAACGCCCACGACGCAAGGAACTTGCCCACGAGAGCCTGCGTCGCCGTCATCGGGAGGGTAAGGATGAGCTCAGCGGTGCCGCTCCTGCGCTCGTCGGCCCATGTGCCCATTGTCGCCGCAGGCACCAGGAGCAGATACACCCACGGATGCCAGAAGAAGAACGGGGTTAGATCGGCCTGGCGGCGCTCGTAGAACATCGCGACGCCAAAGGTAAGGAATCCCGTCAGGACCAGGAAGGCCGTCAGGAACACGTACGCGACAGGCGAGTCGAAGTAGCTCTTGAACTCGCGGCGGAAGACGGCCTTCACATTCGTGAACCAATTCATAGCGCACCCTCCTTCTTCATGGTCAGGTTGCGGAACACGACGTCAAGCCTGCCGGAGGGATCCATCGCCCTCAGCTCGGCCGGCGTTCCGTCGGCCTTTATCTCGCCGTCGGAGATCACAATCGCTCGCGAGCAGACCGCGTCAACCTCCTCGAGAATGTGAGTCGAGATGACGATCGCCTTTTCGGCGGACATCTCCTTGATCATCTCGCGAACGGTGAACTTCTGGTTCGGATCGAGACCGTCTGTCGGCTCGTCCATTATGAGAACCTTGGGATCGTGGATGATCGCCTGCGCGAAGCACGTGCGCTGGCGGTAGCCCTTTGAAAGAGTGTCTATCGTACGTTTTGCGACAGGCTGGAGTCTAGCCTTCTCGATCACCTCGGAAACCTTCGAGCGGCACTTCGCGCCTTCGAAGCCGCGCACCCTGGCGATGAACGCGAGGAAATCCTCGACCGTCATGGCCCTGTAGCTTGGCGCGGATTCGGGCAGGTACCCTATGCACTTCTTCGCCTCCACCGGGTTCCCGGATATGTCGTAGCCGCATATTACGGCAGTGCCGGAACTGGGCGGCATGAAGCCGGTTATCATTCTCATCGTCGTCGACTTGCCCGCACCGTTCGGGCCGAGGAAGCCGAGCACTTCGCCCTTCTGCACGTTGAAGGATATGCCCTTCACCGCCACGAAGTCGCCGAAGCTCTTCTTCAGGTTCTTGACTTCAAGCATTTCTGTTTTGCTCCTTTATGAAAACCGCAATATTCTACACCACGCATGTTAAGGAAATGTTAACGTCTGCGACTTGAGCATCCGCCGAGGCGGAGAAGCCGCAGACGTCATGTGCGCGTCATCGCGCCCGCGCTCAACGCACGAGCGGACGGTCGAGCATGCGCTCGTAGAGCTTGATGTACTCCTTTGCGCAAGCCTCGTGGTTGAAGCGCTGGAGAGACTGGCCCATGATGCGCCTGATCTCGCGCTCCTTGACCTCCGAAGGCTGGCGATAGAACTCCATGGCCCTGTCGAGCGCCCAGAAGAGGCCGCCGGAGTCGTAGGTGTCGAACACGAAACCGTTGCCCGTCGAGCTGTTGACGTCGAGCATCTCGACCGTGTCGTGGAGACCGCCGGTGTTGTGGGCGACCGCGAGCGAGCCGTAGATCGGGGCCTGCATCTGAGGAAGTCCGCAGGGCTCGAAGAGGGACGGCATGAGCGTGAAGTCGCTCGCCGCGAAACCGAGCTGGGAGAGACGGCCGTCGAAGTTGTGGACCGCAAGGCGGCTGTGGAGGCCGTGGAACTCGCGGATGTCCCAGAACGGCTGCTGGTAGGGGCCGTTCGCGATGATGGCGAGCTGCGCGCCGTCCTCGGCATACTTCTCAAGGAAGCGGTACGTGATGTCGGTCAGGAGCTGCGGGCCCTTCTGGACGGGATCGAGACGGCTCGGCCAGAAGAAGAGCGGAGCGTCGGGATTCTCCTCGAGACCGAGCGCGTGCTGAAGCGCAAGCTTGTTCTGGCGCTTCATCTCGCGATGGTTATCGGGGCCGTACTTGTAGGGGATCTTGTCGTCGGTCGCAGGGTTGTCCGTCGGATCGGGCGCGTTAAGGATGCCCGCAGCGCAGCCGGCGTTGAACTTGTTGCGGATCTCGTTGCGGATCGAATCCGGAATGAACGAGTGCCAGCCGTTCACGATCTCCTGGAGGAACGTCGGCGACACGGTGTTGATGAAGTGCGCGCCGAACACGCCGGAAGCCTGGAGGTCGATCGGGTTGTTGTTCCTCGACTCCTCGTAGTTGTAGGGAGGATAGCTGTAGAAGAGGTTCATCCAGAACTCTGCGCCGTCGATGCCAGCATCCTCGATCTGGGCGAGCGTTAGCTTCTGCGTATGGATGTTGTGGACCGTAAAGAGGCACGGGATGCCCTCGCGGCGGGCGACAGCCGGGATGAGGCCGGTCATCCAGTCGTTGCAGTGGATGAGGTCGGGCTGGACGCGCGGAATGATGTTGTTGATCACCTCGCGCTGGAACGCAAGAGCTAGCTTGATGTTGCCGTCACCGCGCGAATACACCGTATCGCGATAGTAGAAGCAACGGTCCTCGGCGAGATGGATCCGCTCGTCGGGAAGGTGGCTCTTGTACTTCCTCAGTTCGGAGGCGACGAGCTGCGCCGTCTCTACGTGGAACATGCGCCTGTAGTGGGGAAGCGCCACATGCACGTCGGCGCCAAGCTCATGGAGGGCCGACACAAGCGACGCGGAAACGTCGGCCATGCCGCCGGCCTTGGCGGACATCTTTCCAGCGAGGTTGCCCATGCCCTCTGGAAGATACGTGATCTCGGGCGTCACGATGAGGATTCTAGGATTCCTCTGTTTTTCCGTGTTGCTCATCTATGCCTCCTTGTTTTGGTTTTAAGTCTTCAGTTGGGAAAAATCATTCGACCGTAGCCAGGACCTGGCCCTTGGTCACCGCCGCGCCGTGCTGGACGAGGAAGGTTATCTTGCCCGCGGCAGGCGCCTTGATCGGATTGAAAAGCTTCATCGCCTCGACGACGCATACGGCATCGCCTTCCTTCACGGCCGCGCCATCCGCCGCCATCTGGGGCTTGCCGGGCGCGTCGCTCCTGTAGAACGTTCCGTTGAGCGGAGCGAGAACGGGAGTTCCCTTGACGGCCTGTGGCTGGGAGCCGGACGCCGCGGGCTTGGCGGCCTGGGACTGAGGCTGGGCGGCCGCAGCCGTGGCCTTCTCCTCCTGGTCGGCCGGAATCGGGCCGCCTTCCTTGCGCCATTTGAAGTAGCCAAGCGCGACCTCCGGGAAAAGCGCGTACGAGAGGATGTCCTCCTCGGCCTTGATCGTGTTGGGCGGAAGTTCCGCGGCCGCCGCGGCGAGGCCGGGCTTGAGCAGATCTGCAGGGCGGCACGTGATGGGCTTGAGTCCGCCCATCAGCTTCTTCCTGAGCTTCGGCTCGATAGGCGCGGGCGTGCGGCCGTAGTAGCCGGCGGCGTAGCGCTTCGTCTCATCCGTCACCATCGAGTAGCGCTTGCCTGAAAGCACGTTGAGCACGCTCTGCACGCCGACGATCTGGGAGGTAGGCGTGACGAGCGGAGGATAGCCCATGTCGGCGCGCGTCTTCGGAAGCTCCGCCAGCACTTCCGGCAGACGGTCGAGAGCGTCCTGCTGGGCGAGCTGCGAGCGAAGGTTCGAGATCATGCCGCCGGGAATCGCGTGCACAAGGACGCCCGCGTCGACAGGCTCGACCTTTGCGGACGAAGCGGGCTGGCGCTTGGCCTTCACGGACTGGAAATAGGCGTTGATCTCGGCGAGCTTCGCCTGATCGAGACCGGTCGAGAAGCCTTCCGATTCGAGGATCGCGACCATCGACTCGGTCGGCGGCTGCGACGAGAACGAACTCATCGTCGATATCGCGGTATCGACGCATCCGGCGCCCGCCTCGACCGCAGCCATGTACATCGCCGCGGCCATGCCGCTCGTCATGTGGGAATGGACCTGGATCGGAAGATCGGGAAGAGCCTTCACTAGAGCGCCTACGAGATCGCGCGCAGCGCCGGGCGTCAGGATTCCGGCCATGTCCTTTATGCACAGCGAGTCGATGCCCATCGCGACCTGCTCCTTCGCGAGGGCCACGTATGCGGGAATCGTATGGACCGGCGAAGTCGTGTAGCTGATCGTTCCTTGCGCATGGCCGCCGTATTTCTTCACGGACTTTATCGCCTGCTCGAGGTTGCGCGGATCGTTAAGCGCGTCAAACACGCGGAATATGTCCATTCCGTTTTCGCACGCGAGCGCGACGAAGCGGTCTACGATATCGTCGGGATAGTGCTTGTAGCCAAGAAGGTTCTGGCCGCGCAGAAGCATCTGGAGCGGAGTCTTGCGGCAGACCTTCTTTATGCGCCTCAGGCGCTCCCACGGGTTCTCGCGAAGGAATCGCATGCATACGTCAAAAGTCGCACCACCCCAGCACTCGAGGGAATAATATCCGGCATTGTCAATCTTTTCGGCAACCTCAAGAATATCATCGGTGCGCATGCGCGTCGCCCACAGAGACTGGTGCGCATCGCGCAATGTTGTGTCGGTAATCCTGACTCGAGTCATTTTCGATTCTTTCATATGTAAATATTATACCAAATTTCCCGAATGTGTGTATACACGGGACAGACGGTACGTCATCATGCGCGGAGATACGCCCAGCTCGCGTCCTGCGGCCGACCTGTTGCCGCCGTGCCTCGCAAGCGCGTCCTCCAGAACGCGCCTCTCGAACGCGATGAGCTGCTCGTCCAATGTGCGCGTCTCGTCGGGCCGCATGGGGTCCTCTGCGAACTCGGCGAGCTGCATGGCCGGCGGAAGGTTGTAGCTGTGTATGCAGTCGTCCTTAGCGGTCAGTATCGCGCGCTCGATGCAGTTCTCGAGCTCCCTCACATTCCCCGGCCACGAATACGACAGGAGCATGTTCACCGCAGGCGGCGATATGCGCACGACCTTCTTGCCGTACTTCACGTTCAGGCGCGAAAGGAAGTGCTGCGCGAGAAGCACTATGTCGCCTGACCTGTCCTTGAGGTCGGGCATGGTGATCGGGAACACGGACAGCCTGTAGTATAAATCCTCCCTGAAGAGCTTCTTCGCCATCAGATCCTCGAGGTTGCGGCTCGTTGCGGCGATGAACCTCACATCGCTCCTGAGGACCTCGTTCGACCCCACGCGCGAGAACGTGCGCTCCTGGAGGAACCTCAACAGCTTGACCTGGACCGGAATCGAAAGATCGCCTATCTCGTCCAGGAAGAGCGTTCCGCCGTTGGCGGCTTCGGCGCGCCCTATGCGGCGCTCCCTGGCGTCGGTGAATGCGCCCTTCTCGTGGCCGAAGAGCTCCGACTCGACCAGCGCCTCCGGGAGCGCCGAGCAGTTCAGCACGACGAACGGCTTGTCCTTGCGGGAGGAAAGCGACTGTATCGCGCTCGCGACAAGCTCCTTGCCGGTGCCGCTGGAGCCTCGGACGAGGACCGTCGCATCGCTAGGGGCGACCTGGCGTATCTGCTCGTAGACGGCCCGCATCTCGCGACAGTCGCCCACCAGCCGGCCCGGGTTCGGGGCGAGCACCATGTCGCGGAGCCTGCGGTTCTCCTCAACGAGAGCTTCGCGCTCGGCGCACTCTTCGCGGCACGCCTGGGCGGCCTCCGCGGTGATGTTCGCAATGATCTCCAGAAGCGCCAGGTCGCGCGCGAGGGAGGAGGTGTCTCCGCGCATTTCACGGTCCACCGACAGGGTGCCTATGACCTGCCCGAGGTGGACAAGCGGGACGCATATGTACGAAAGCGGCTCGTCCACGCGGCGCGAGCGGGTCCTGTTGAGGAAGCGCTTGTCCTTGCGGACGTCTATCACGACCTCGGCGCGGCCCGTCTTCGCGACAAGGCCGGTTATGCCCTCGCCTATGCGGTAGCGACCGAGCGCCTTCTCCTCTGCGTTCAGCATGCGCGACGACGCCTCGATCTTGAGGACGTCCCCCTCCAGGAGCGTTATAGTTCCGCGGAGCATCCCCATCTCGCGGTCGAGGATCTCGATGACCTCGTCCAGCAGGCGCCTGACGTTCCTCTCGCGCACCAGCGCAGACGACACCGACTTCAGCACCGATATCTCCTGCGACACCTTCAGATCCTTTGGCTTATGCATTCGAACTCCTCTCCGTCAGGCCAGTATCTTGTAGCCGGAACATCGAACCCCTACGATCATTGGCGAAAATCTGCCGAACTTCCGGCGCAGGCGGCTGACGTGCGCGCGAAGGGCCGAATCGTAGGCGACATCCGACCCCCTGAGAACTTCAAGTATCTCATCCTTCGTGAAGAAGCGGCCTCTTTCGGTATTGAGCAGCCAGAGGAAGTCGGCCTCGGTCTTTGTCAGATGCTCGTCAATCCCGGGCCCCCTCAGCGTCATTGCGTCGAAGTCTACGGTGACCTTGCCGATCTCCGTCCTGCGGGGCATCGCCGCCTGCCTGCGCATCTCGGAATGCCGCTCAAGGGCGCGGCGGATCCTCGCGAAGAGCTCCGCCTCGCCGGCCGTCTTGAATATGTAGTCGTCCGCGCCAAGGCCGAGGCCGCGGACCTGGTTGGCCTCGTTCTCGAGAGCCGTGAGGAAGATCACCGGCACAAGCGCATCTTCGCGCCTTATCTCGCGGCAGACCTCGAATCCGCCGCCGCCGGGCATCATGACGTCGAGAAGGATGAGATCAGGGCGCCTTGTGCGGAACTGCTCGAGCGCCTGGGGCCCCGATCTCGCGAGCCTCACGGAGTACCCGCCGGTCTGGAGAAGAGCCTTGAGTCCGTTTCGGACAGACCTTTCATCGTCAACTACGAGTATCTCCGCCATGAGACTTTCAGACGAAAGCGTTCACGCCAATGTTCTGGAGCGCCTCGATACGGTCGTCGAGCGACGGATGGGTCGCCCAGATGGAAGTCCTTGACCTGCCTTCGGCTATTCCCATCGCCCTGAGGGAGTCGGGAAGGACGCCGGGGCGAAGGTTGCCGAGCCTGCGCAAGGCCGCTATCATCGGCGACGGCGACCCCAGCAGCTTGGCCGACCCTGCATCCGCCGCGTACTCGCGCTTCCTTGAGAATGCGAAGACGATAAGCGAGGCCAGGAGGCCCAGAACGAGCTGCAGGACCATCACGACGAGAAAGTAGACGCCTGAGGAGTTGCGGCGACGGTCCCCGTTTCCGCCGTTCGCGAGAACGTACGCTATCGCGCGCGAGAAGAATATCACGAAGGCGTTGAGAACGCCCTGCACGAGCGTAAGCGTGACCATGTCGCCGTTGGCGACATGGCTCATCTCGTGGCCAAGGACTGCGCGAAGCTCCTCCTTAGACATCTGGCCCATTATGTCCGTCGAAACCGCGACAAGGGCGCTGTTCCTGAAGGCGCCCGTCGCGAACGCGTTCGCCGCTCCGGGGTATATCGCAACCTCCGGCGTCTTGACGTTAGCGCGGCGCGCGAGCTCCTCGACGGTCGCGACAAGCCAGCGCTCCGCCTCGCCCTCCGAACCGTCTATGGTCCTCGCGTTGCACGCGAACTTGGCCATGGGCTTGGATAGGAGAAGCGATATGAACGCTCCGACCACGCCGTACACGAACGCGAAGACGGCAAGCTGGGCGTATTCGGGGCCGAGCTTCGCCTCGAGGGTGGTCCCGGACACGAACACGCACAGGACATTCGCCGCAATGCCCAGGACGAGCAGAACGGCGATGTTTGTCGCGAGAAAGAGCAGCAGTCGCTTCATGGAACTACATGAGGGCGTACTTCGAGATGAAGAGCGCCGTAAGGATGTACATGATCCAGTGGATGCGCTTGAAGTTTCCGGCAAGCGCGTTGATCACCGTGTAGGAGATTATGCCGAACATGATTCCGTCCGAGATGGAGTAGGTGAACGGCATTGCGGCGATCGCGAGGAACGCGGGAACCGCCTCGCCCGCGTCGCGCCATTCGACATCGGCGCACGAGGAGAGCATCATGTAGCCAACGATGATGAGCGCGGGTGCCGTGGCGAAGCCGGGGATCGCGAGGAACACAGGCGCGAAGAGAAGCGCGAGCGCGAAGAGGCCTGCGGCGGTGACGGCCGTAAGGCCGGTCTTGCCGCCGGCTATGACTCCCGACGCGGATTCGACGTAGGTCGTGGTCGTGGAGGTTCCGAGGACGGCGCCGACGGAGGTCGCGATCGAGTCTGCGCAGAGCGCGCCGGAGATGCGGGGCAGCCTGCCCTCCTTGTCGAGGAATCCGCCCTTCATCGAGACGCCGATCAGGGTGCCGAGGGTGTCGAAGAGATCGACGAAGAAGAACGCGAACATCACGACGAAGAAGTCAAGCGTCTTGAGAAGCGTCCATCCCGACTTGACGACGACGCCATTCTCGGTGTGGACCCAGCCCTCCGGGTTGAAGAGCGCGCCGACGGTCTGGCCGAATTCCCTGAAGGCGTTGGCGATGTCGCCGGTCGTGAAGCTGGGATACGTCGAGAAGTATCCGGCCGCTGGATCGGGCACGAACACTCCCGTCGCCTGGGCGATCATGCCGAGGACCCACGTCGCCATGATGCCGAGAAGGACTGCGCCCTTGAGGCCCTTGACGAGCATGAAGCCGGTGAGGATCGTTCCGGCGAGCGCGAGAAGCGCCGTGATGCCCTGGGTGTGGAAATCGACGTTCTTGAAGCTCACGAGAGACACGAGCGTCGCATCGTTGTTGACGATGATCTTTGCGGTCTGGAGCGCGATGAAGCAGATGAAAAGGCCTATGCCGGCCGCGACTGCGCGCTTGAGCGTAAGCGGGATCGCGTTGAAGATGCTCTCGCGGACGGACGTAAGCGAAAGCGCGAGGAACACGATTCCCTCCACGAACACCGCAAGAAGCGCGAACTGCCAGCTGTAGCCCATGCCGAGGACGACGCCGAACGTAAGGAACGCGTTCAGGCCCATTCCCGGGGCGAGCACGAACGGATAGTTCGACATGAACGCCATGAGGAGCGTGCCAACGACGGCCGCCACCGCGGTCGCGACGAACACGCCTCCGCGCGGAATGCCGGCGATGGAGAGGATGTTCGGGTTGACGGCGAGGATGTAGGCCATCGTCATGAACGTGGTGAGGCCGGCGACGACCTCTGTCTTCACCGTGGTGCGGTTCGTGTTGAGCTTGAAGAGCTTTCCGAGGAAGCCCGTGTCGGGCTTGGTCGGCTCGGTCTCGCGCGAGAGCCACTTGAGGTGGGCGCCGATCTTTATGGACTCCTCAGGGGTGACCACGCCGTCGGCCATCACATCCTCGAGGGCCCTCACGAAATCCGCCATGTCGGAATTCGTCGCCGCGAGGGGTCGGGCGAAGTTCAGGAGTATTTGCGCCTCAGCGCGATCTACCTTGCCGTCCTCGAGAATCGATTTCTCAAGGTTGGCGATTGCATCCTTTATTTCCATCATCTTGATGATACCTTTCCGTTTGTTGTTTGGTAAGCCTTAAGCTCCGTAGTCTTTCCTCATGGTGAGCACGTTCATGCCGTTGCGACGCCTGTAGGTCACGGGCGACATCGTCTTCTTGACGATGAGGATGCCGAGTCCGCCGGTTTCGCGATCCTCCGCGCTGAGGGTCGTGTCGGGGTCGCGGTGGGCGAGAGGATCGAACGGTATGCCGTCATCGGCGAACACAAGCCGCACCCCGTCGGGATAGTGGGCAAGCTCGACCGTGAGGGACCAGCGGGTCGCGCCGGAGTACCTCACGATGTTCGCGAATATCTCGTCCGCAGCGACAAGGAGGATGTTCTTGATGTTCTCCGGAACGCTGTCAAGCTCCTCGGCGAGATCGGCGGCGGCCCTCACGAGACCCGCCATCGTCGGCTCGTAGTCGTGGGTGACCGATTCCGGCACGCCCCTGAAGCGTATGACGAGCTGCGTGCAGTCATCCGCCTGCTCTACGCCGCCCGCATGGCGGCGGACATCCGCCAGCACAGAGTCGAGAAGCTCCTTCTGCCTGTGCCCGGCGCCTGAAAGCACCTTCAGCAGGCGATCTTCGCCGTAGAGCTCCATCGCCGCGTTGGGCTGCTCGCTGATGCCGTCGGTGTAAAGGTACATCTCATCGCCCGGCTCAAGCTGCGTTTCGCCGACGCTAAAGTTTACGCCCGGCATCGCGCCCAGGACAAGCGACGGCTTCGACCTCAGGAACTCGGCCTTGCCGTCACGGCGGAGGATCGGAGGGTTGTGTCCCGCGTTCACGTAGGTCATGTGGCCTGTGTTCGTGTTGAGCTCGCCGGCCCACACGGTCACGAAGGTGCTGGACGTATTGCTTTCGCAAAGCGCGTCGTTCGCCTCCGAGAACACCTGCGCAAGGGGCTTCCCCGTCTGCGCGGCGCTCTTTATCAGCGTCTTCGCCCTCATCATGAACATCGCGGCGGGAACGCCCTTTCCGCTGACGTCGGCGACAAGGAAGAGCACGCGGTCCATCCCGGTGAAGTAGAAGTCGTAGAAATCGCCTCCGACCTCCTTTGCGGTCTCCATCGAAGCCCATATGTCGAAGCGCGTCTCCTCGGGGAACGGCGGGAATATGTTCGGCAGAGCCGAAAGCTGGATGTCCTTGGCCATGCCGAGCTCTTTTGCGGCCTGATCCTTCATCTGGTTGCGGACGAAGGACGAGATTACGAATCCTACGAGAAGCGCGACAAAGACGAGCGCAAGGCCGTTCAGGGTCGCCGTGGCGCCGACAAGCACGTCGCGCTGGATCGCCGCGGACGCCTTCGGGACCATAACGTACACGGGGAAGCTCTCGATCTCCTTGCGCTTCCAGAAGAAGGAATCGTCGGGATCGGTCCAATGGGACCCTTCGCGATTCGGCTCGAGATAGTCCGAGAGGACAAGACCGGACGCCGTGGTCACGACGATCCCGCCCACTCCGCCCACACGCCAGTTGCGGAAGAGGTCTACGATCGATGCGCGGCAGAGAGCCCTCAGCGACTGGGCGTCGCAGCCGATCTCCACGAAGCCGCCCGACGGGATCCATACTCCCACGAACTTTCGCCATTTGCCGTTGGCGGTGTTGCTGCGGAACGGCTGGCAGTATTCCGTCTCGTACCCGTCGACAAGGCACATCATGTCTTCGGCCTTGCCGCCCGCCGTCAGGAAGTTGAAGGCAGGCTTCCCGGGAGCGGCCAGGTAATCCTGCTCTGACGAATGGATGATGTCGCCTTTCGAGTCGGCGACGCTTATCTCCGTGATGTTCAGCGAGCGCGCAAGACGTTTGAGCGAATCGGAGTCGGTCTCATGGCCGTCTTCAAGGATTTCGCGCACGCCCATGCACTGCTTTACGAGCCGCTCGTTCACGCAGTCGCCTACCTCGGACTCCACGCTTTCGAAGGTGCGGTCTATGAGCTCGTATGCGTCTCTTTCGGAAAGGCGGCTGTGGAGAAACCACGTAAAGGCCATCGAAAGCGCAAAGGCGACGATCACGCTCAGCACGAGCTTCAGGTTGAGGCTGTGTCGTGCGGTCATTCCGCGGCTCCTTCCGCTATTACGGCATTCGCCGCCGCCAGCACATCGGGACGCCGCTTGTCCACGGCGACCGCGTAGCGGTCCCTGGTCTCCTGCTGCGTCACTATGAGACGCCCGCCGGAAGCCTCGGCGATGTGCTTCAGCTGTATCGAATCGAAGAACACGCTGTCCACATCGCCCCTCTCAAGCGCTGCGACGGCATCGGCTATGCTTGCGAACCGGATCGGATCGCATCCGTGAAGGCAGAGGTAGAGGTCATGGACGGAATCCGACTCGACCGCTATGCGAAATGAGAATATGTGCGACATGCGCGGCTTGAGCCCGTCGCGCCTGTAGAGGAAGCACGCTCCGCCCTCGCCGTAATGGTCGGAGAAGTCGACGTCGCGGCTCCTCGCCTCGGTTATGATGATGGTCGCTATGCCCAGATCGGCGGTTCCGGCCTTGAGCCGCGGAAGGATGTCGTTGAAGGGAACGCCTTCAACGACAAGTCCGCGGCCCAGCTTCGCGGCTATGCGGCGCGCGAGGTCCACATCGGTGCCGACTATCGCCCCGGACTCGTCCAGGTAGGAGCATGGAGGCTCCGTCGGGTAGGTCACCAGGACGAGCGGACGCGAAGCGTCGGCGACTCGAGGGTCGACGGCCGATGACGGATCGCGTCCGCAGCCTGCAAGTGCGACAAGCGCGCAAATGGCGATGATTCTCACAGCGTGCCGAAAATGCGGTCGCCGGCATCGCCAAGGCCGGGAACGATGTAAAAGTGCGAATTGAGCCTTTCATCCTTCGCGGCCGTGTAGACGGGCACGTCCGGATGATCCTTCTCGAACTTCGCGATGCCCTCCGGAGCGCTGATCAGGTTCAGGAACTTTATGCGCCTGTAGCCCAGCTTCTTCAGCTGCGCCACGGCATCGCAAGCGCTTCCGCCGGTCGCGAGCATGGGATCTATGACAAGCGCAAGCTCCTCGCCGTCCTTGGCCGGCGGCACCTTCGCGTAGTACGGAACGGGCTCTGCGGTGGCCTCGTTGCGCTGCATGCCGAGCACGCCGACCTTTGCATAGGGAAGGACGTGAAGCATGGAATCAAGCATGCCCATTCCCGCGCGCAGGATCGGGACCAGTATGATGCGGGGCTCGTCAACCTTGAGGCCCCTGGTCTTCGCGACGGGCGTAGTGATGTCGACCTGCCTTACGCGAATGTCCTTCAGAGCCTCGTAGGCAAGGAAAGTGGTGATCTCGTTCACGAGTTCGCGGAAGAGCTTCGGGGGCGTCTCGTGATCGCGCATGAGCGAAACGCGGTGGCTCACAAGCGGATGGTTCAGGACTGTATGCATCTTGTCTTCCTTTCCTTTTGATTCGGTTGGATTGTTGAAATCAACTCTTGAATGACGTAATGAGCTCCCTGAGCCTGGACGACTCCTCCCCGGAAACCTTTCCGTCGGCGAGTGCAGCGTCCAGAGCCTTGTCCAGCACCCCTGCGAAGCCGCCTGCGCTCCTGAACGGCGCGATGATCTCCTTCAGCCTCATAGCCTCGTCGACATCGATGACTCCGTCGGCCAGCATCCCCGGGCGGACGGCCTCGACGTTGACCTTGCCGAGGAACAGCTTCAGGCGGTCTGACTTCGGCGCTCCGAACACCTCCGCCGGAGTCCCCTCCTCGCGTATGCGACCGCCCTCCAGGAAGAGCACGCGGCTCGACACGTCGCGGGCGAAACGCATCTCGTGGGTCACCACCACCATCGTCATGCCGCGCGCTGCGAGATCCTTCATCACATCCAGCACTTCGCCAACCATCTCAGGGTCGAGCGCGGAGGTCGGCTCGTCAAAGAGCATGACCTTAGGCTCCATCGCAAGCGAACGTACGATCGCGACGCGCTGCTTCTGCCCGCCGGAGAGCTGTTGGGGATACGACCTGGCCTTGTCCGCAAGGCCGACGCGCTCCAGGAGCTCGATCGCCTTTCTCTCTGCATCGGCCCTCGGGACGCCCCTGACGATTCGCGGCGCAAGGGTGATGTTGTCGAGTATCGACAGGTGGGGGAAGAGGTTGAAGTGCTGGAAAACCATCCCCATTTCGCTTCTGACGCGATTCTTGGTCGCCTCGTCGGCGGTGACGATATCGACCCCGTCAAAATATATATGGCCTTCGGTGGGAGTCTCGAGGAGGTTCATGCACCTCAGGAACGTCGACTTTCCGCTCCCGGAGGGGCCTATCATGACGACGACCTCGCCCTTGCGTATCTCGGTCGAAAGCCCTTTCAGAACCTCAAGGCTGCCGAAACACTTCTTCAGTCCGTCAATCTTCAGAAGAGTCTCTTCCATCGCCTTTCGCTTCAGACCAGCTGCAGGATGTCCGAAAAGCCGGTAATGTCCAGGACTTCCTTCACGACGGGCTGCACGCCCGCGATGCGCATCTGACCGCCGGAAGCCATCATGGCCTTCTGGGCCATCAAAAGACACCTCAAGCCGGCGGAGCTCATGTACGACACCCCGGATATGTCGAGGGTAAAGTCCTTGATGCCGTCAAGTTTCAACGCTGCGGAGAGCTCAGGGGCTGTAGTCGTATCGACGCGTCCCACGACATTCATTGTCATGATATCGCCGTCAGTCTTCTTGGTAATTTCCATATCTTTGTAACCTTTTGTTTCCCGTATTATACCAAAAACCGCCGTCCCCCGTCTAAATCACCTCGTTCCATTTCGCCTCAAGGCGCTGAGGGCTTACGGGGATCGCGGTCTTGAGCTCCGGCGCGAAAAGCGAGATGCGGAATTCCTCCAGCATCCACCTGAATTCGGCCAGGGCCGCCTGGTTCATTCGCGGGCGGTCGGGCGACTTGAGCGAGTCGCGATAGCGCTCCCACCAGGGGGCGAAGCGAGACTCCTTCGACCTGTCGCCGGACGGGTTCGTCCTCGCCCTGTCGAGCCTGAGGGCGATCCCCTTCATATATCTTGCATAATGCCTCATCCATGCAAGCGGAACAAGTCTCGGGAAACCCCTGTAGACGAGCCATGCGAGCTGGGTCGAGACTGAATCGACCGTTTCGGCCGGGAGGCCGCCGCCCTCCAGCCTCTCCTGCACGGCGACCGCAGCGACAAGCGTATCGTTGAAGATCTGCGCAAGTTCCGCCGCTGTCCTCGCGACAGAACCGGTCCCGTCCTCAAGACGCGCCTTGAACGATTGGGCATCCCTCACCGGGGGCTGTCCCCTGACAAGAGCTTCGCGAACGGCCCCCTCAAGGATGTCCGAGGCGATCCTTTCCTCGGGATAATCCATTTCCTTCAGGAATATCGCAGCCGGGAAAGGGAGAGCCTTGGCCCTGAAGGGACACTTCACCTTCCCTTTGAGGGCTATGCAGAACAGTCTGACGAGCCCGGACGCGTGCTCGGCATCCGCCGCGGCCCGATCGGCGTAGAGACGCACGGTAACGCCGCCACCCTCGTCGTGGAGCGCGGCGAAACTCTCCACCTTCCACCCGGCTCGCCCTTCCGCCGACATTTCGTCGATGGCCGGGAAATCCCATGTGGTATGAAGCATCGGTTCCGCCATCGCCTTTGTCCCGCCGTCCGCACCGCCGGCCTTGCCGAGGACTTCATCCAAATCACGCGAAGCGACGACAGTCTTGCCGCTCTCGTCATCGACAACCGCGTAGCGGACCCTCAGATGCGGAGGCGGGACAACGCCCAGCCAGGCATCATGGGGAATCCTGAAGCCCCATTCCGAGCAGACGGCGCGGCGCACCGCGTCCTCGAGAGGCTCGGAGCCTGGCTTCAGAACGGAAAGAAGAACGCTGACCTTCTCGCCGATCGGCGTCAGCACGCGTCGCAGCGACGACGGAAGCGACATAAGCATCCACGTAAGTTTCGCGGGAAGCGCCCCCGGCACGAGCCAGTCCGAACGCCAAAGGGAAAGCGCCGCGATGTCGGATCGCCTGACTGTGCAGGTTATCCCGTCGCCTTCAGCATCGTCAGGCGAATGCCTGTAGGAGAGCTTCATCCTGGCGCCGCCGATCCGGATCGTATCCGGGTAGTCGGCGTTACCTCCGCTCTCCCTTGAAATCCAGTCGTCGCGCTTAAGCCGGAAGGCCGCGCGCTCCGCGGCGCTGGCTTTGGAGAGCCACTTTCTCAGCGCATTCGCCGAGCAAACTCCCTCCGGGACGGCCTTGCCGAAGAACGACTCGAGTCCCGGTCTGTCAAAGAGCTCCGGGCGGCGAAGCTTCTCGGCGCGGCGGCGCATCTCGCCTATTACCGAGGCGTTCTCGCGGACTTCGCGCGGCGGATGGGGGAACTCCCCTTCAATTAGGCCAAACCTGATGAAGATGTCGCGGGCGGCCTTCGGATCGATCCTGCTGAAGTCGCACCTCCGCGAAGGCACGACGACCAGTCCGTAGACCGTCACCTGCTCTATTGCGCGGACGAATCCCGTCGCCGGATCCCAGGTGGGCTCGCGGTAGCTGCGGCGGCAGAGGGGCCCCGCGGCGGACTCGATCCAACCGACGTCTATCGCCGCGGCTTCGCGGGCAAAAAGGCGCGAAGTGTCGACGAGCTCGCCCGCGACGATCCACTCCGGCGGCTTCTTGGAGAGAACAGAACCGGGATGCAGCGTGAACCTGACTCCGTGGGCTCCCCTGTAGTCGCGCTCCTCGGGGTCAAACTTGCCGATGCGTGAGAGAAATCCCGCAAGAAGCGCGCGATGGAGGGAATCTTCGCCACCGTTGTCGCTCTTCACGTCGAGCCCAAGGCGCGACGAAAGCTCGCCAAGCTGCCTTACGAGATCGCGCCATTCGCGCATCTTCGGATACGAAAGATAGTTCGCCTTGCAGAGCTTGCGCACCTGGTTCTGCGAAAGGTCGCCGGTTTCCTCAAGCCACCATCTCCAGAGCTTGAGCGTCGACAGGAAATCGCTCCCCGGAACGCGCCACTTCGCATGCGCGGCCTTTGCCTTGTCGCGCTCGTCCGCAGGGCGCCTCCTCGGGTCGTCGCAGGCAAGCGCGGCCGCGACAGGGAGCGCCGAGGGGAGCGTTGCGAGGTCGGACGCCGCGAGCATGATTCTCGACAGGCGCGGCTCCACGGGTATTCGCGCGAGCTTGCGCCCGATCGCCGTAAGCGTCGGCGCGCCATCCTCGCCGCCCGTCACGGCGCCGAGCTCCGCGAGTTCGTTCATCCCCTCCCTTATGCTGACGCCGCGAGGCGGATCTATGAACGGGAATTCCGCGACATCCCCAAGCCCGAGGTCGAGCATGGTGAGGATCACGCCGGCAAGCGATGAGCGGAGTATCTCAGGCGGGGTAAACGCCTCGCGCGAGGAGAAATCCTCCTCGGAATAGAGCCTTATGCACGTTCCGGGGCCCACGCGCCCGCACCGCCCGGCACGCTGTCTCGCGGACGCCTGGGAGACGCGCTCGACCTGAAGACGCTGAACCTGCGTACGATGGATGTAACGCGAAATGCGGGCTTCGCCCGAGTCGATCACATAGCGGATCCCCGGTAGCGTCACGGAAGTCTCCGCGACATTCGTCGAAAGTATTATCCTGCGCCTTGGCGACATCTGGAACGCGCGGCGCTGTTCGCCCGAGGGGAGGGATGCGTACAGCGGGATTATGTCGTTCGCGTCGCCGAACCGCCCCTTCAGCCGTTCGGCGCATTCGCGGATGTCCCTCTCGCCCGAAAGGAACACGAGTATGTCGCCTTGGGACGGGAGCTCCGTAACGGCATCGGCGACTTCGCCGGCAAGGTCGGCCTCTTCGTCGTCAGGCGCCGGGCGATAGGCTATGTCTACCGGATACAGCCTTCCGGGGACCTCAACCACCGGTGCATTTCCGAAAAAGCGCGAAAAGCCCTCCGTATCCAAGGTGGCCGAGGAAACAATAACCTTCAGATCGCGGCGTCTTGCGAGAAGGCGCTTCAATATGCCCAAAAGAAAGTCGATGTTAAGCGAGCGTTCATGCGCCTCATCGACGATTATCGTATCGTACGCCCTGAGCTGCGGGTCATGCCGCGTTTCGGCAAGAAGAACGCCGTCGGTCATGAACTTTATGCGAGTCTCGTCCGAGAACTTCTTCTGGAACCGGTGCTGATATCCGACAAGACCCCCTACCGGCGACTTCAGCTCCTCTGCGACACGCTCCGCCATTGCGACAGCCGCCATGCGGCGCGGCTGGGTGATGGCGATTCGGCGACCGTCGGCTGCCCTGCCGAACTCAAGCATCATCTTTGGGAGTTGCGTCGTCTTGCCCGACCCCGTGTCGCCGCAGACGATAACGACATTATTCTTTCGCACTGCCGCGAGTATCTCCTCGCGATGCGCTGCTATGGGGAGATCTAGCATCGCGAGTCAGCGGGCCGAAGCGCTTCAGCCGGGTCGAATTTCGGGGACTGTCCCCGCGAATCTGGCCACGGATATGCGTCCAATTCAACCAATGCCTCCCCTGCGAGGAACAGTGACCCACAAATCAGTGTGGGGACAGTCCCCGCACTGTCAATCGCTTTTTTTAGGGAATCGCACGGAATTGCGTCAATTCCTGCAAGTTTCATCTTCTCGGCAACGACCTCCGCCGGGAGGGAGCGTGGATTCTGCGTCTTTACAGCATAACCGCGGCGAACATACGGGGCAAGTATGCGAAGGACCTCATCGACATCCTTGTCACCGCAGAATCCGGCTATCATGTTCTCAAGGCGAGGCGATTCGGCCAGCGCATCAGCAAGCGCACGGGCAGCAGGAGGATTGTGGGCACCGTCGACAATGAAGTTCCCGATCCGCTGGAAGCGCCCTGGCCATACGACAGACTTTAAGCCACCCTCGAATCCGCTTATGCCCATTGTTTTCAAAGCGGCGAGGGCAGTCACGGCATTTTCCAGGTTAAAGCGTCCCGGGAGAGAGAAATCGTCCGGAATTTCTTCCAATGAGGCCATATCAGGCGCATACACAAAAGGAGCGCCCACCTCTTCGGCCCTGTTTCTTATCACTTTTAGGGCCTCTTCGCAATTTTCGCCAACAATTACAGGGACACCCTTCTTGATTATGCCGGCCTTTTCCGACGCAATTTCAGCAATGGTATTCCCTAGCCAGTCACAGTGATCAAGTCCAATGCGAGTTATGACCGTCAAGGCAGGGCGGCAGACGTTTGTCGCGTCCAGGCGTCCGCCAAGACCGGTTTCGAGAACAACGTAATCCAGGTTTAAATCGGCATATAGGCTGAAGGCGACTGCGGTCAGGGCCTCAAAATAGGTCAAGTCGGCGTTGACGACAGTATGCCTATCCAGGATTTCATCTGAAACCGGCGCGCCATCGACAAAGAAACGCTCGTTAAGCCTGACAAGATGGGGGGAGGTGTAGCGGCCGGTTCTGTAGCCGGCCGCTCTGAGGCACGAGTCGAGAATCGCGCAAACCGCGCCCTTCCCGTTCGTTCCAGCGACATGCACCGCACGAACCTTCTCCTGGGGATTGCCTAGCGCGGAGCAGGCGGCGAGAATGGCATCCAACCCGGGACGCATTCCGAATCTCCGCCGGGCGGACAGCTCTTCCAGAAACTTCACAGCGAAACCGCCACTGCGGCGATTGAGCAGGCGGCATAACCTGCAAGAATGCACCAGAGGGTCCTATCCGTCAGAAGGATCTTCTCGGGACGACCGGTATCACCATACCCCCATGCAAGATACATGTACCGCGCGATCCCTGCAAGCACGAAGAGCGAAGTCGTCCATAGCCCGGGGAAACGCGCACCCATCTTGGATGTCAACGTGTACGCCAGATACTCGGCGAAAGAGAGAAGCCCGGATGCCACTATACAGGTCTTCAGCGTTCTTGGATGGTAGCGCTTCAGCACTTCACGGGACTCGGCGGCAGTCTCCATTTCGTTCTTGCGCTTGCAAAAGGCGAGGAACATCGAAAGCGTAAGCGTGGTCACGAGCAGCCATGGAGACACGTAGGCCGTGATGATCGCAGCGCCCGCGACGGCGCGAAGCAGGAATCCCGCCGAAAGCGTCACTACGTCAAGATAAGGGACACGCTTCAGGAAGCCCGTGTACAGGCACTGCATTACGGTATAGGCAAGAACAGTTCCAAAGGCCAAAGTCCGTGTAGGGAGAAACATCACGACAAGGGCCGGATACGCGAACCCGACGGCAAAAAGCGTAAGCGCAACCCTAACCGCCGTCATTCGCGAAATAAGGCCCGAGGCGACAGGACGGTGGCGCTTGACAGGGTGTCGCCGATCCTCTTCAAAGTCCGACACGTCGTTCAAAAGGTAGAACGAGGACGAAATCAGCGAGAACGCGCCGGCCATCGCAAACGCCAGCAGGAACGATTCCCACCCCCGGACGATATCGCGCTGGCTGGAGTCGGCTATGGAAAAGAACCACGCCATCATGACGACGCCGTTCTTGGTCCACTGGTCCACGCGCAATGCACGGGCCCAGAGCCGCACGAGCCTCATCGCCTTCAGTCGTTTAGCGTTCGCCATTTTATGATTCCCCAGAAGAGCGAATGGTAGGTGCAGATCGGATTGGACTCCGATTCGTAGAAGGTCCAGTATGGCGCCCAGTTGCGGTCGATCGCTTCGATCCAGTGTATCGGAATGAGGTTCAGGCACCTGCTGCGGACGACCTCGCCCTTCTCGTCCACAGCCTCCGACGACCAGAAGGGCCACAGCCTGAAGTAGCGCCGGCCCTTTGTCCAGAACGGGAAGACGCGCGACTCCTCGATGTCGCCGCTCCCGTCGCGATAGAGCTCGACAAGCTTCCAGCCGAAGCGCGTAACGCCCGAAACCGTTTCGCCCTGCCCGTAGCCCTTGAGCTTGACGTTCTCGTAAAACGGGAAGACGGATATCCTGTCGCGCGAGGTCGTGGACTCGAGCTCGAAGAACGGCCAAGGGCAACGAAGCCTAGTTCCGGACTTTGTGGCCACATGTCCGAAGAAAGGCGGAATGAACATCCACTGGGACTCGCGCTCCCTAGTCACGTCGGCCCAGATCGGCCAGACCATCCACGAGCTTCCCTCCCCTGCCGTGTCGCGGTCCTTGCGGTAGCTGGCCCATGTGACTATGGGCCAAAGCGCGTAATGGTGGTCGCTTTCGCGCTGATGTCCGGTTCCGCAGAGCGGCCAGACGCCCCACGAGCCATCGTCGCGCCAGTGGAAAAACGGGAACAGGACCACATTCGACGTCATCCATCTCTTTTCGGACGGCCTAGGGGTCTTGTAGCGCATCCACACCGGCCAAAGGCAGAAATCCCAGTCATACATCATGAGATAGTGCGGATGATGGCCCCAAAGCGGAAACAGCCCCCAATAGTCGCCGCTCTTCGGGTCGTTCCCGTTGAACCAGATCGGCATTATCTGGAACTGGTAGCCGCCTTCCTTCTGCTCCTGGTAATGCATCAGGAGGCAGAACCGCCACCAGTCCCTGTGGGACGTGAAGACAGGCCAAAGCACGTCAGTCGTGTCCGACTCGGCTCTCTTGTCCGCAGCCTCGACCTTATCCTCGGACCAGACGGGACAAAGCGCCCTATGGCCTTCCCACTGCTGCCAGAACGGGCCGACCTGCAGCGCAGACGCTAATATCGCCTCAACGAACATTCTTCATCAGCTCGTCGTATTCGCCCTTCTCGAACTCGGAAAGCTCCCCTATGCGGCTCTGAACCTTCCTGAGAGTCACGCGGGCGGCCTTGTTGTCGCCTTTCAGCGAATAGACCCTCGCCAGAGATATGAGCATGCGTATGTCTTCAGCGCGGCCATCGACCTTGGAGAGCTCCACCGCCTTTTCTATGCAGCGCTGGGCTTCATCGAGATCGCCGTTGGCATCCATCAGCACGGAGCCGACGGTTTCCCACGCCACGTAAAGGTCAGGCCGGGTCTTTACGGCCAGTCTTGCATAACGCTCCGCCTCGGCGAACTGCTTGTTGCGGCGCAGGACCTCGGCGAGGTCGTTCATCGCGAGAACGACGGGATTCCTGGCGTCCGCCGCCTTTCTCAGATAGCGCTCGGCCGAATCGTATTCGCCGCGCTTCAGGGACAGCGAGCCCATGATGTAGTTGGCAAGGGCGCTGTTGCGGTTGCGCTTCAGCACATCCCTCGCATGGCGCTCGGCCGACTCGGGATCGTCGAGCGATATGTCGAGCCCCATAACGAGATCCTGAGTCGCGGAGATGTCGGGACGCGCCTTGGCCGCCACCGCGAACGCGTCACGCGCCTCACGGCGCTTCTCCACGCCCTTGCGCATGAGGAGGAACGCGCGCGTAGTGTTGACGTAGTAGTCGTCCGGCCCCCTCGCCTGCGCCTCCATGGCAGGCAGGATCTCGTTCTCAAGCTCCCTGTCGAAGACGGCCTTGGCCTCGGGCTCCTTGGCGGCGTCGCTCTGCTGCATGGTGACGGCCGCGAGAAGCGACCAGGCCCTGAGGTCGGTCGCGTCGGCATCGGTGACCTCCTTCAGGATCAACTTTGCATTATCAAGATCCTGACGCATCAACGAGACCATCGCAAGCTCTATGCGGATCCTCGGATCGTCGCCGCCTATCGCCGTCGCTCGCTCAAGGAACTCAAGCGCCTTGTCGTTATCGCCATCCAGCAGCGACAGGCGCATCATGCCGATGAGCGCGTCATGGTCCTCGGCGTTTTCCGCCAGAACCTGCTCGTACATCTCGCGCGACTTCGCACGATCCTCCTCGCTGGCGTAAAGCGCAGCCATCATGTTGAGGATGGAATTGCGGCGATCGGTCGGGACGAAGTCTATGGCGCGGCGGATCTGGGCAAGCGCCTCGCCGGGACGTCCCGACCTGGCCCAGGCGAATCCAAGCCTTATAAGGACCTCGGGCTTGCGGATATATCCGTAGTATGTGGAAAGCGACCACAGCCTGTAGCGGCGGCTCGGATCGTCAACGATCGCCTTAAGGCGCTTCTCGTACGCGAATTTCTTTGCGGACGCCTTGGCGTGGCCGGCCTGCGCCATCTCGAACGCATTGAAGAGAGCGCATATGTTGTCGGGATCCACAGTCTCAAGAACAGCATCGTACATCTCGAAGGCTTCGTCGTCGCGCCCCTGATCCTGAAGCCACACGCCGAGGTTGTTGGCGACAAAGCCAATGTGCCTGCGAAGCTCGAGGCGGTGGCGCTCGACGGGGTTTGAGACCTTGCGCATGCCGTAGCTGCCCCAGCCTTCCGGTGCGTCAAGGTATGGCTTGATCCCTTCCCATGCGGCAGACCAGTCGGTCTTGCGGGATTGATCGGCGCCGAAGAAGGCGAACTCTGGCACAGATTGGATTCCGGCGGAATGCCAGAGGTCGGGCGCGCCGAACACGACGACATTTTCCGTCACCGTCGGGTCGCAGGCGAACCAGTCCTGGACGAAAGGAAGTATGCCCAGCGAAAGCGAGAGGGAAAGATCCGCGTTCCTTTCGCCTCCGATACGGTCCTCCTTGACGACTGCGGCGAGCCTGTCGAGGTAGTCGCTGTCGAGATCGCGGCTGAGCGACACTATGTTGAGGCGGACGCCGCGATCCGCAGCGACGATCCTCAAGTTGTCGTCGATCGTACCGTCGGTGACGATCCAGCTCCGCCCGCCAAGATCGTCAATGATGCGGTTCGCCATGCGATCGGCGAACTCGCCGACCCTGGAGTCGAACGTGAAGAGGTTGAACAGCGCCGTAAAGCCATACGCCACCGCCAGCACTCCGCCGGCCACATACGCAAAGAGCCGTCCCTTGGTCGCGACAGGCGCCGAATCCTGCGACTCGTTGACCCTGACGGACGAAAGAGCGACGAGCAGCCAATAGGCAGCCATGTAACCTGCGACAAACGCGGCGAACAGGCTTGTCGCGACAGGGAACACTCCCGCGTCCCAGAGGACCGAGGATGGAGAAAGAGGCGTCGCCACAGCTATGATGGACGCAATCCCCATGGATATGTGGAATATCCATTGCACCCAGCCGCTTTCCTCATTGAACGCCTTGTTGCTGGAGAAAAGGGAAACCACAAACGGAATCGTCGTGAAGAAGAGAACCATCATCCAGCCTTCGGGCTTCACGTAGTCCATGAAGGCACCCCAGAGGTTCTTGAGGGTCTCGGCGAGGTCTCCCGTCAAAGAGGAGGCCGCGATGAAGAACGTAACGATGGAAAACAGCAGGAAAAGACCTGTTTCAGAATACGGCTTGCGGCCGCGACGAAGCGGCAGGGCCACATTGACGACGAGCGCCAGCGGCATGAGCGCAAGGAAAAGAGGAGAATCGGCGGCCCCTAGGCCCCACATCACGCCAAACAGGACGGCGAAGAGCCGGCCCGTCCACTTTGACGCCCTTGACCAAGGGATGGTCAGGAGAAGCGCCAGAAGAGCCCACGTCACGGCAAACATGCGCGGCTCGAGATGGGTCGCGGCCGACCTTACCGCAGGCGTGACCATGAAGATGGCCGCGGCCACGACACCGGCGAGCCTGCTCGCGGGTGCCGAGAACTGCTGCATATTCTCGCCGTTGATCCGAAGTCGCACGAAAAACACGGTGAGAACGTAGACTGCGGCGACAGCGACAAAGCCGCAGACCGGGGCCAAGGCGTTACCGGCGCCGAAAAGCTTCGCAAAGAAGGCCGTAAGGGGATAGGGAGCGACGCTTGCAAAGTCCAGTCCCCTCCAAAGCGCCGTCAGATGGGCGCTTTCGCCGGGGAACGCAAAGCCCGCCGCGGACGCCATGTACAATATTGCCGATACGGCTGCGAATCCGGCGGCGACAAGCCAGTCCAGCTTGCCGAGCATCGTGCCAGCTCTCCTATCCATCGCTGAATCTCCTTTGGGATTATACCTTGGCAAGCGCCTGCTTCAGATCTGCTATGAGGTCGTCAGGATCCTCAAGACCGACAGAGAACCTGATAAGGTCCGGCGGGATCCCCGCCGCCTTGAGCTGCTCGTCGGTAAGCTGACGATGCGTATGGGACGCCGGATGGAGCACGCAGCTCCATGCGTCGGCCACATGGGTGACGATACCGATCAGCTTGAGCGAGTCCATGAACTTGATCGAGGCCTCGCGCCCGCCCTTTATCCCGAACGTCATGACGCCGCACGGCGACGGGCCGTCGAACTGCTTCTTGACGAGCTTGTGGTACTTCGAATCGGGAAGCCCCGCAAAGTTGACCCATGCGACCTTCTTCTGGGTCTTGAGCCACTTTGCGATCTTGAGCGCGCTCTCGGCGTGGCGACGGATCCTCAGGTGCAGGCTCTCAAGACCGAGGTTCACCAGAAACGCGTTGAACGGAGACGGGATTGAACCGAAATCGCGCATCAGATGGGCCGTGCACTTTGTGATGTAGGCGAGCTTGCCGAATGTCTTGACGTAGCTGAGGCCATGATACGAGGCGTCAGGCTCGACGAGGCCGGGGAACTTGTCGGCATGGGCCGCCCAGTCGAAGTTTCCGCTGTCGACGATGCAGCCGCCGACCTGGGAGGAATGCCCGTCAATGTACTTTGTCGTCGCGTGGGTCACGATGTCGCAGCCGAACTCGAACGGCCTGCAAAGGATCGGCGTCGGGAAAGTGTTGTCGATTATGAGCGGAACGCCGTTCCTGTGGGCGACCTTGGCGAACTTCGCGATGTCCAGGACGCAGCCCGAGGGGTTCGCCACCGTCTCGCCGAAAACGCACTTCGTATTGGGGCGGAACGCCTTTTGGATCTCCTTATCGCTCGCGTCCGGATCGACGAAGGTGAACTCTATCCCGAGCTTCTTGAGCGAAACCGCGAAAAGGTTGAATGTCCCGCCGTAGATCTGGGCGGAGGAGACTACATGGTCGCCCGCGCCGCAGAGATTCAGCACCGCGAAGGTCGAGGCGGCCTGGCCGGAGCTCGTGAGGATCGCCGCGACACCGCCTTCGAGCGCCGCGATCTTCTTGGCGACAGCATCGTTGGTCGGGTTGGCGAGCCGTGTGTAGAAATAGCCTGCCGCCTTCAGGTCGAAGAGATCGGCCATGTGCTGAGTCGTATCGTACTTGAACGTAGTCGACGAGTAGATGGGAACCTGGCGCGGTTCGCCGCATTTGGGCGACCACCCGCCCTGCACGCAGAGAGTGTCAATTTTCATATATGGGTATTATACCAAAATCGGCGCGTTTTCGCCACAACGAGAGGGGCTTCATCACGAAATCCCTCTCCTTCGCACGCGGATGCGGCAGGGTAAGATCCGGTTCGTCAAGCCGCATCCCTCCGAAGTCCACAAGATCGATGTCGATCGTCCTGGGGCCGTTCCTCACAGTCCTGACGCGACCTAGCGAATCCTCGATCTCATGCATCCTCCTCGAGAATTCATGGACCTCAAGACCTGTCCGGAACGCCACGAGCCGGTTGAGGAACTTCATATGGGCGAACTCGGCGGGCACGTCAACCGGCTCCGTCTCCTCCACGGGAGACGCGATCTCAAGACTTGTCATGGGCATCGCGGAAAGCGCCTCGAGCGCCCGCGCAAGATAATCTGCCCTGGGCTCGATGTTCGATCCCAGCGAGACGATTGCGCGCACCTGGCCCATCACTTGCCTATGTTGAGCACCTTGAAGCCTATTTCCTTGAGAGCGCGGCGGTCCAGGCAGTTGCGGGTGTCGAAGACAAGCGCAGGCTTGCGCATCGAGCCGTAGATCCGCCCCCAGTCAAGCTCGGAATAGAGCCGCCAGTCGGTCATGAGAAGGATCGCGTCAGCTCCGTCCGCCGCCTTGTACGGGTCTTCCTCGAACGCAAGGCGGGAACCGTCGCCGACGATGTCAGCGAGGTCCTTCCTGGCGTTCGGCAGGGCCTTGGGGTCGGTTATGACGAGGCGTACATGCTCATCCGCAAGGAGGCGCGCCACCTTGCCCGACGGAGTCTCGCGAGTGTCGCCGGTGTCGGCCTTGAACGCAAAGCCGAAGAGCGCGACCTTCTTGTTGGCGAGCGTATTGAACATCGCCTTGAAGAGCCGGGAGACGATCCTTTCCTGCTGGTGCTCGTTCATCTTTATGACGCCAGACCAGTACTCGGCGGCCGTATGCAGGCCGAACGACTCGCACAGGTAGACAAGGTTCAGGACATCCTTCTTGAAGCAGCTCCCGCCGAATCCGGGCCCCGCCTTCAGGAACTTGGAGCCGATCCTGTGATCGGCGCCCATCACGCGAGCGACCTCGTCCACGTCGGCCCCTGTCGCCTCGCACAGGCCGGCGATCGCGTTGATCGACGAGACGCGCTGGGCCAGAAAGGCGTTCGCGGCGAGTTTCGTAAGCTCGGCCGACCATACGTTTGTCGTAAGTATGCGCTCGCGAGGCACCCATGTCGCATATATCTCGACGATTTCCCGTATGGCAGCGAGGCCAACCTCGTCCTGGGGGCCTCCGATGAGAACGCGGTCGGGCTCGAGGAGATCCTTTACGGCAGTTCCCTCCGCGAGGAACTCCGGGTTCGAAAGCACGGTGAAGCGGTACTTCGCATGGTCGTTGAGTATCGACTCCATCGCGGCTGCGGTGCGAACCGGAAGCGTCGATTTCTCCACGACTAGCTTGTCGCCTTCGGCATAATTCTTTATCTCGCGTGCGGTCGCCTCCCAGAACTGCAGATCGCTCGCGCGCCCGGCGCCGCGGCCGAACATCTTCGTTGGAGTGTTGACCCCGACAAATATTATGTCGCATTCCTTGACGGCCCCCTCGATGTCCGTCGAGAAGAACAGGTTCCTTCCGCGGACCTCCCTTACGACATCCACGAGCCCGGGCTCGTATATGGGCAGCGAGAAGTCCCCGGAGTTCCAGGCGTCAATGCGGTCCTTGTTGATGTCGACGACTATGACCTTGCGGTCGGGGTTCATCTTTGCGATGACAGCCATGGTGGGGCCGCCTATGTAGCCGGCCCCGATGCAGACGATGTTCTTGTTCATAATACGGAGAATATTGCCTTCAGAAGGTCATCATACGTCTCGAAAGCCTTGAGGTCGGGATTCTCGTTCTTTATCTCGTCGGTCGAGCGGAAGAGGAATCCGGCCGTGGAGCCGTGTATCATCTCCAGATCGTTGAAGCTGTCTCCGGCGGCGATCGTCTCGAATCCGCAGCTCTGGAGCGCCCTCACGGTCGTGAGCTTGGAATGGGGACAGCGCATCTTGTAGCCCGTTATCCTTCCCTCGGGCGAGACAAGGAGCGAGTTGCAGAAGAGCGTAGGCCAGTTGAGCTTCTTCATGAGCGGACGCCCGAACTGGTCGAACGTGTCGGAAAGTATCAGCACCTGGGTCTTCTCGCGCAGACGGTCGAGGAACTCCTCGGCGCCGATGAGCGGCTGTATCGAAGAGATGACGTCGGCTATCTCCTTGAGGCCGAACCCGTACTTGTCCAGAAGGTCCAGACGGTAGCGCATCAGCCTGTCGTAGTCGGGCTCGTCGCGCGTAGTGCGGCGGAATTCCGGTATGCCCACCTTGTCGGCGAAGGCAATCCAGATCTCGGGCACCAGCACCCCTTCAAGATCGAGACACGTAATGAACATGACCTGCTCCCCTTAGTGGCGGAAGCTGCGCTGCCCTGTGAACACCATGGCGACGCCTGCGTCGTTGCAGCAGTCGATCACGTCCCAGTCGCGGATCGCGCCGCCCGGCTGGACGATCGAGGTCACGCCCTCGCGTATGCCGACCTCTGCGCCGTCCCTGAACGGGAAGAACGCGTCGGAGACCATGGCGCAGCCGGGTATGCCGCCCTTCTCGGCGCGGGTCTGCTCGAGGATCTCGGCCTGCTTCCTGGCGCCGTCCTCTTCGCCGAAGACGAGCCTCAGGTCGTTGAAAGGCTTCTGGTACTTCTCCCACGAGATCCAGTCGGCGTGCTTGGTGTACGCCTTGTCGCGGGCGATTTCGGCAACGCCTACGCGATCCTGCTCGCCGGTGCCGATGCCGACCGTCGCGCCGTCCTTGACGTAGAGGACGGAGTTGGAGGTCACCCCGGCCTCGACAAGCCATCCGAACACGAGATCTTCGTATTCCTTCGCTGTCGGGAGGCGCTTGATCCTGTGCTCCTCGTAGCTGACGGCGCCAGTGGCCTTGTCGGTGATCTTGCGGTTGCAGTAGGCTGGCATGAGGTCCTCGGGCTTCCTGGCGTTGGCGCTGAACGAAGTCTGGGCGACGATTCCGCCGTCGATGAGGGACTTGAAGTCGACGACGTGCTTGGCGACGAAGTCGGTAAGGCGCGACATGTTGCGTATCCTGAACACGCGCAGGTTCTTCTTCGTCCCAAAGAGGTCCATGACTCCGGGCGCGAAGTCGGGCGCGACTACGACCTCCGCGTAGTTCTCGACGATAAGTCTCGCCGTTTCCATGTCGCACTCGCGGTTGAGTGCGATCGCGCCGCCGAACGCCGCGAGGCGGTCGGCCTTGTTGGCGCGGAAGTACGCCTCGGCGAGCGTGGAGCCGGTCGCGACGCCGCAGGGATTGTTGTGCTTGACGATGACGGCGGTAGGCTTCTCCATGAGGTAGCGGAGGATGTTAAGCGCGTTGTCGGTGTCGGTGACGTTCGTCTTCCCGGGGTGCTTGCCGCTCTGGAGAAGCTCGGGAACCGAGGCCAGATACTGGCCCGCCTGGAGCATCTCGACGTCTCCGAGGACGAGGTTGCCGTTCACAAGCCTGTACAGGGCCGCCTCCTGCCCGGGGTTCTCGCCGTACCTGAGCCCCTTCTCTTCGCCGGCGATGTTCCATGTCACCTTCTCGTACCGGAACGTCTGGCGATTGTCCCCGTCGATGAACGATATCTCCATCTCGGGCGCGAAATGGTCCGCCTCTATGGTCTTGTAAGCTTCCTTAAGGTCCTTCATTGCGGTTCTAGCCTTTCAAGTCTTGGTTCAGCCGTTCACCTTCTCGTACGTCGCATCGACCTCTTCCCATGTCCTGGACGAGAAGAACGCGGAGATCGCGGCGTCATACCCGGCGGTGTGGGCGAAAGCCTTCTTCATGAGACGGAAGCGCGTGTCGAGGCCGATCGTTCCGTTGTGGTCGGCGAGCTCGTTCGCGATGTTGGCGTAGTCGAGCGGATCGGTCACAGACGCGACCCTGAGATAGTTCTTCGCGCTCGCGCGGACCATGCACGGCCCGCCGATGTCGATGTTGGTGCGCGCCATCTCGGGCGTGACGCCCTCCTTCGCGACTGTCTGGCGGAATGGATAGAGGTTCACGACGACCATGTCGATCGGCTGCGCCGAAAGGCGCTTCAGGTCGTCCTGGTGGGCATCGTTGTACGTCTCGGAAAGAAGCCCGAGGTAGATCTTGAAGTCAAGCGTCTTGACGAGCCCGCCCTGCATCTCGGGCTGGCCGGTGTAGTCGGAGACGGCGACCAGGGTCCTGTCAGCATCCGCGCCGAGGATCTCCCTGACCTTGGTGTAGGTTCCGCCGGTCGAGTATATCCTGACGCCGGGGCATGCCTTCACGAGCGCAGGGACGAAAGTCTCGAGACCAGTCTTGTCGCTGACGCTCATGAGGACGTTCCTTACAGCTACGCGTCCGTCGATCTTGGTGACTATGTTGAGTGACATTTGTTCTTCTCCTTGATGTTTTGCTTGAGATCCTATACCTTGAGCCCGACCTGCTGGGCGACAAGACCGGCGGCGCCGTACATCTGACGGAGCTTAGGCTTTTCGATCTTGCCTGTCGGGTTGCGCGGCACTTCCGCGAAGATGATTTTCCTCGGCCTCTTGTAGCGCGGAAGACCCAGGCAGAAGTTGTTCACCTCGGCCTCCGTAAGGGTCATGCCATCCTTTACCGATATGATCGCCGCGGCTATTTCGCCGAGGCGCGAATCCGGGAGCCCGATGACCGCGACATCCTTTACGCAGGGGTTCGCTCTGAGGAAGTCCTCGATCTGCACGGGGTAGAGGTTCTCGCCGCCGGTGATGATGACATCCTTTGCGCGGTCGACGAGATATATGAATCCGTCGCGCTCCTCCGCCATGTCGCCGGTGAGGAGCCAGCCTCCCTCCTTCAGGATCTCCGCGGTCGCCTTCTCGTTCTTGTAGTACTCCTTCATCACGCCGGGGCCCTTCAGCGCAAGCTCGCCGACCTCGCCGGGCCTGACAGGCGTCACCCCGTCGGACGAGACGATCTTCGTCTGCCATCCATAGCCGGCAACGCCGATTGCGCCCACATGGTCGATGTTCTCGACGCCGAGGTGCACGGCACCGGGGCCCGTGGACTCCGAAAGTCCGTAGTTCGTGTCGTAGTCGTGGTTGGGGAAGACCTTCTTCCACCGCCTGATCAGGGCCGGCGGAACAGGCTGGGCGCCGATGTGCATGAGACGCCACTGCGAAAGGTTGTAGTTCTCGAGCTTCACGTCGCCGCGCTCGATCGCATCGAGGATGTCCTGGGCCCACGGAACGAGAAGCCATACGACCGAGCACCTCTCGTCCGACACCGCGCGAAGGATCCACTCTGGCTTCACGCCCTTGAGAAGCACGGCCTTCCCTCCGACGAGGAAGCTGCCGAACCAATGCATCTTCGCGCCGGTGTGGTACAGCGGAGGGATGCAGAGGAAGCAGTCGTCCTTCGTCTGGCCATGGTGCGCCTGCTCGACCTTGCAGGAATGCAGAAGGCAGCGGTGCTGGAGGACGATGGCCTTGGGGAAGCCTGTGGTGCCGCTGGAGAAGTAGATCGCGGCTTCGTCATCCTCGGTCATCGGGATGGCCGGGCTGTCGCTCCTGCAGTACGGAACCAGCTTGCGGTAGCTTTCCGCGAAGCTCGGGCAGTCTTCGCCGACGTAGAGCCTGGCCCTTACGCGGGGGATGCGGTCGGCGATCTGCTCCACACGCCCGATGAACTCGGTGCCGAAGACAAGAGCCTCGGCGTCGGCAAGGTCCAGGCAATACTTGATTTCGTCGGCCGTGTACCGGAAGTTCAGAGGGACCGCCATGCAGCCGGCCTTGAGTATGCCGAAGTAGATAGGAAGCCACTCCAGGCAGTTCATGAGCAGAATGGCGATCTTGTCGCCCTTCCTGTATCCGCGCGAAAGGAGGAAGTTTGCGAAGCAGTTCGACTTCTCCAGGAACTCGCGCCACGTCATCTCGACGCGAAACGCCTTGTCCGGGACGGACTCGACAAGCTCGGCCTCCCTCCAGGTCTTGTGGCTGCCCTCGTCGGGGGTGTCGATCTCCACAAGCGCCACGTCATCGGGCCACTCGCGCGCGTTGCGGTCAAGTATGTCAACTATCGTATTCATTCCCATGCCTTTGAAAATCACTTTCCCACATGCGCCTTGAGGGCGACCTCGGCCCACTTCAGGTCGGCCAGGCAGTTCTTCGCCTCCTGGGCGATGAATGGATCGGAGTGACCCTTGAAGGGCTCGTACGCCTTGGACGCCGACTTGAGCTTCGAGAGCATGGACTGGAGGTTGGCCTTGCTTTCGTTCGGATCGAAGTCCCTGACCTTCGCCGCGAACGTCTCCAGCTGGGCCATCTTCACAACCTCGCTGCGCGCCTTGAGCGCCTTGAACCTGTCGTCGTAGGCCTTGCTTTCGTCGGGGAAGAGCTTTCTGAACTCGTTCAGGTGCATGTACGCCCTCCCGGGAAGCACATCGATCTCAGAGTCGATGAGACGCGACCAATAGTCGGCATCAGGCGGAGAGGCGTAGTTCGTAAGGGCCTGCACGACAGCCTCCTCGGCGCGGCGCTCGTCGGATCCCTTGTAGATCATCTTGTTGGATGCGTCGATCACATAAAAGTAGGGCGCCTTCTCAAAAACCGGAGCGCCCTTTTCGAGCCCCGCGCCGGAATAGACGGAGTATGAAATCCCCTTGCTCTTCACAAGCGTCTTGGCCTTGGCGGGGGTGCCGGAGCCCTCTATCAGAGAGCCGAGGATGACCAGGGGCTTCGACTTGTAGCTCTGCCACACATGCTCAAGGCGAGATACGGACTCGCGACTCTCCTGCGAATCCAGCCCCCACCTGCAGACAAGCGCCACCTTGCCCTGCATGTAGCCTTCGGACAGCTTCCGCCCGCCGATGTGGTTGTCCGGCTCGAGGCCGGTCCATCCGAGCGCCGCGGCAAGAATAAGCGCGTATGTCATCTTACTCTCCCCTCGAGCTCCTTTACGAGGAAGGGAATCGCCTTTTCGAATCTTACGCCGTACCAATGGTCGGGTTCGGTGGCCTTGATGGACTCGCATACGACATCCGCGGCGAGAGCGGCGGCCTCAAGAGGCTTGAATCCGCGCAAAAGCGAGCCTGCGAACACTGATGCGTACACATCGCCGGTGCCGTGGCTCATCCTGTCGATACGGGGATTGAAGTCGTATTCGATCCTCTTGCCGTCGCTGATGGCGCTTCCCAGCTCGTCATGGTTGAAGGATACGCCCGTCAGGATGACGTTCTTTGCGCCAAGGCCGTGAAGCTTTGTGACAAGGAACTCGATATCGTCCCTTGTGTAGCCCTCAAGCCGCGGCTCGTCGCCCACAAGGAACGCCGCCTCGGTCAGGTTGGGCAGTATGTAGTCGGCCCCGTTGCAGAGCTTCGCCATCTTTGAAGGGAAGTCGTCGGCAAAACCCGCGTAGAGCCGGCCGTTGTCGGCCATTGCAGGATCGACGACGCGAATTGCGCCAGGCGCGGCGCAGCTCGTCATTATCGACAGGATGGGGTCTATCTGGCTCTCGCTGACATAGCCGGTATAGAACGCATCAAATGCAATTCCGAGCTCGTTCCACTTATGCTCGACGTTGGTTAGCTCGGCGGTGAGGTCGGCGTATGTCCAGCTGGAGAACCCTCCGGTGTGGTTGGAGAGGACCGAGCTCGGGAGTATCGCGCACTCCACCCCGCAGGCGGAGACGAGCGGCAGGGCCACTGTCGTCGAGCACTGCCCGACACAGGAGATATCTTGTATTGTGAGAAGTCTTTTCATCATTTCGCTTATTATATCATATATCCCTGGACCGCGTCTTGCAGGCGGTGTTTACCGAAAATACGACAAGCACGATCGCCAAGGCCATAAGGAAGCCCGTTGCGCAGCCCTTCACCAGGTCGACGGTCTCCCCGAAGAAGCTCTTCCAGAAAAGCATCCCCAGGGCAATCGACGAAACGGTCATCATGAACACCATGGGTATGCCGGTAATCCAGCATGGGCGGCGGTTTCTCGCAAACCACAAGGTCGCGGCAAGCAGCGTAAGGGCCGCGAGGAGCTGGTTCGCAGACGCGAATATGGTCCAGAGCTGCTTGGACGTCTTTGGCGCGCCGAGGAGGAGTCCCGCCGCCACCAGGACTACCAGGAGAGTGCCGGTGTACATGTTCTGGGCCGCTTTCTTCACAGGTCCCTCGCCTGGGATTGAGCTTACGAGCTCCTGCCAGCTGAAGCGCGCGAGACGCGTGCCCGAGTCGACAGTCGTCATAAGGAAGGCGGAGACCGAAAGGAGCATGAAGGATTCGGCGATCCGCTGGGGGATCCCGATCCTTACGCAGAAGCCGGCTATGGTGGAGGCGAACATCTGAACGGGCTCCATGCCCTGTATGGCGGAGACGTAATCCTTCTGCGAGGCGTATGTGCCGGCGACGCCTATCAGGGCTATTATGGCGAGCACGCCCTCAAGAAGCATTCCGCCGTACGCGATCGGACGCACCGACTTCTCGCTGTCGAGCTGCTTCGCGCTGGTGCCGGAGGCGACGAGCGCGTGGAAGCCGGAGCAGGCGCCGCAGGCGACCGTCACGAAGAGGAACGGGAAAAGGACATCCTTGGCGCCGCTTTTGCCTATTGCGGCAAAGCCCGCGAAGGCATCGGTCGACAATGTCGGATGGGCCACGAAGACGCCTATGAACCCGAGCGCCATCATGGCGTACAGAAGATAGGAGTTCAGGTAGTCGCGCGGCTGAAGGAGTATCCATACGGGGCATGTCGACGCCACGAAGCAGTAGCCAAGGATCACGACAGTCCAGACAGCTGAAGCCTGGGCCCTGTCGAGCCCGAACATCGCGAGGTCGAGAGGCATGAGGCCGCCGATCCACACGGTCGCGAATACGATGGGAACGAAGATGAGAGAAGCCTTGAGTACGGAGATCCTGGCCTTGTTGACGGCGAGACCGAAGACGATCGCCTCTGCGATGAAGAGGAGCGATGACGATGCAACACCCGGGTCGGCCACGAAGGTCCCGGCTATCTGGCGGGTGAACTCGGCAGTCACCAGGAGCAATGCAGACCAGCTGAAGAGAAGGAAAAGGACCTTCCCGGGCCTGCCGAGGACCGTACCTATTACAGACCCGATAGACTCGCCGCCATGCCTTATCGAAAGGAAAAGGGATATCATGTCATGCGCGGCGCCGATGAATACGCACCCGAGGATGATCCAGAGCGCGACAGAGGCCCAGCCGAATTCCGCCGCGAGCACCGGGCCCACGATCGGGCCTGCGCCGGCGATCGATGCGAAGTGGTGGCCGAGGAGGACGGCGGGATGGGCAGGGACGAAGTCAACTCCGTCATTCTTCGTGTGGGCCGGGGTCGGGACCGATGGATCGACGCCGAGCTTTCGCTCGATCATCCTGGCATACAAAAAATAGCCTGCGAGGAAGCAGGCGGACGCAATAAGCAGCAACACCGCACCATTCATCTGTCATTTCCTTTCAAAAGACACACTGCATGAACCTCTATGCCGACGCCTGCGCCGACATCGTCCATCTTCTCGTTCGTCTTGCCCTTCAGGGATACGCGATCCGAAGATATCCCCAGCAGCCCGGCAAGCCGGGCCCTGATGGAATCGACATAAGGCCGAAGCTTGGGCCTCTCGCATATAACGGTGATGTCTACGTTGCCGACGCGCCATCCTGCGGCGGCAACCTCGCCTACGACGGCGGAAAGCAGCTTTGCGGAGTCCGCTCCGCGCCATTGTTCGTCGGTATCGGGGAAGTGCGAACCGATATCGCCCAAAGCAGCCGCGCCGAGCATGGAGTCGATCAGCGCATGGATTACGACATCGGCGTCGGAGTGGCCCTTGAGGCCTGTCTCTCCCGGGATCTCCACGCCGCCGAGCACAAGCCTGCGCCCCGCCTCAAACCGATGCGAGTCATAGCCAAAGCCTATACGATCCCCTTCCATGAAACGGATAGTATACCATATTTCAGCGGGACTTGAAGAACTGGGAGAGCGCGACGGCGGCGAACATCATGGCGCAGCCGGCAAGCTGGCGAGCGGTAAAGACATCGCCAAGGACGATATAGCCGCTGACGGCACCGATTACGCTTTCAAGCGACATGATGATCGCGGCGATTGTCGGCGGCGTCCGCACCTGACCGAGGTTCTGGAACGTATAGGCGATCCCGCCCGAGAATATCGCTATGTAAAGGACCGGCCAGACCGCGGCGGACAGGTGCTCCGGCGTATAGTACGCCCTTTCGGACGCGAGGAAAAGGAACGGAAGCGAGCAGAACGCCCCGGTGAACTGCTGTATGCAGGAGAACGCAATGACATCCGTCCCCGGCGCGAACCGGTCCACCAGAAGCACCTGCACCGCAAAAAGCACTGCGGAAAGGAGCGTCCAGGCTTCGCCGCGCCCCAGCGTAATGACTTTGGCGTCAGGCGAAATGCATATCAGATACGACCCGGCCACCGCCATGGCGACCCAAAGCCATACCGATGGCCTTGCGGGGCGCCCCACGAAAAGTCCGAAGACCGGAATCAGCAGCATGTAGTTGGAGGTAAGGAACGCCGACACGCCCGGAGAAGTATGGATGATGCCCACCTGCTGGGCGAGGGACGCGACGAACAGGGCGATGCCGCAAGCGACACCTCCCAGAAAGGCCCTTGGCGAAAACGAATGGCGCGCTCCTTCGGGGATGCCCAGGCGCCCGAAGAACCTCAGGCGAAGACGGAAGCACATGTATATGAACGCCGCACCCAGGACATTCCTTGAGAATGTGATCGCGAACGGGCCCAGATGGTCGGCACCCGTCTTCTGCGCCACGAAAGTGGTACCCCAAAGGAACGCGGCGATCAGAAGGAGGACGACACCCATTGTTTCAGCTGTAGTATGAGAAACGCCTCTCCAGGCGCTCCATGCCGAACGCCACCAGGTAGTTGAATATGTAATAGAAGACGCCCGCCGCGATAAGAGGGGTCATGCTCGTATTGGCCGACGAGAGCTGCTTTGCGATCGTAAACATCTCGGTCACCGCTATGGTGAACGCGAGGGAAGTGTCCTTTACGAGGGTTATCACTTCGTTGCCGACGGCCGGTATCACGCGCTTTATCGTCTGGGGCAGGATGATCCGGAAGAACGTCTGCGCCCTGCCCATCCCGAGCGCCTTCGCGGCCTCATGCTGGCCGACATCTATCGAAAGTATCCCGCCGCGGTATATCTCGGCAAAGTAGGCCGCGTAGTTGAAGCCAAAGGCAAGAACGGTCGCAAGAAGCCTCGGATAGCGCGAAAGCGGCATCTTGAAGAAGATGTACGGCGCGAAGTATACGAATATGATCTGAAGCATCAAGGGCGTTCCGCGGACGATCGAAATCCATATCCTGAACACCCCGGCGACAAGCCTGTTCCCGGACATCCGCCCGAGCGCAATCGGGAACCCGAGCGGCAGTGAAAGAAGGAGCGTAAAGACGAAGATCTCCGCCGAGACCGCAAGTCCCGACAGGAGATCCACTGTCATGCTCCAGAAGGTCATGGCTCGAGGCTACTTCAGAAGGAGCGACGCCGGCTCGATTCCGTACTTCTCGGCGAGCTTCGCCATCGTACCCTCCGCGGCAACCTCGCGAAGCGCCGCCTCGACTTCGTCACGAAGGGCCGTATTCCCCTTCTTGAAGCCGATTCCGTACGTCTCGGTCATGACTATCTCGTCAAGCATCTCGAACTTGCCGGGCAGATCGGACATCTTCTTCTTCGCGACGCCCACGTCAAGCGCGACGGCGTCAACGCCACCCATGTCAAGTTCCTGCACGGCCTGGTTGTAGTTGGGCATTACGACAAGGGACTTGAAGGCTGAGCCGAGCGACTCCTTGTCGCCGCCCTTTGAAAGGGCCTTCTGGACAGGCGTATCTGTCTGGACTCCGACGATCTTCCCCGCAAGATCCGCAAGAGTCCTGATGGGGGATCCGACCTTGACCATCACGACCTGGGAGTTGTCGACGTAGGCCGAGCTGAAGGTATAGCCGTTTTCGCGACCCTGCATGGTGAACCCGTTCCAGATGCAGTCGATCGAACCGGAGTTCAGCTCCATGTCCTTTGAATCCCAATTGATGGGATTCGCCACGAAGGTCCACCCCTTCTTCTCGCAGACCGCACGCGCGAGGTCCAGATCGAAACCCTTGTACTCGTTGCCTTCCTTATAGCCGTAAGGAGGGAAATCCGCATCGAAGCCCACGACTAGCTTCTTCGAGCCATCGTCGGTCTCTCCGCATCCAAGAATCGCCGCGGCAGCGGCGAGGACAATCATCAGTTTCTTCATTTCTTCGCTTCCTTAACCAAAGACGCCAGTTCCGGGTCCTTTTCAAGAATCTCTTCGTCGGTAAGACCCTCGATTTCGTGAGGGAACACGATCCAGTCAAGCCCGACATCCCGGACGAAATAGTCCGGCTTCAAATCCGTCGTATTCTTCTCAGGCTTCCAGTAGACGCAGGCCATGCGCATTTCGGCGCCCGTGGCGTTGATGCGTTCCTTTACGGCGGCCGCGGTCTTGCCCGTGTCGAACACATCGTCCACCACAAGCACCCTGTCGCCAGGCCTCAGCATTCCGAAAATCAGATCGCCGTGGGTGAACACGACTCCGCCCCTGTTCTCTCCGATCCCCGTATAGCTTACCGACTTGAGCGGTATGTGCTGGACGTTCCAGCCGGTGACCTTGAAGAACTCGTGAACGGATATCCCGACGGGGGCTCCGCCCCGCCAAAGAGCTATCAGGATGTCCGGCCTCCAGCCGGACATCCTGACTGCCGCCGCGAGCTTCCACGTATCCGCGTGGTACTCGTTCGCGGTAAGGTAGTGCTTGTCGTTCAGAGCCATCAGAAGTTGAACGTCACGCCGACGCCGCCCCAGACGAAGTCCTTGTACTTGCCGTAGTCCGCGCCCGAGCCGTGGTCGGAAGCGTCGCGAAGATCCTTGTCAAGCGTCGTGCAGAACGCAACCTTGGCGAACAGACCGAAGTTCTCGGAGATCTGGTAGTTGGCGTCGATCTGGAACTTCGCGGTGGCGAGGCCACCGTTGTGGAACTCCGTGAAGCCAGCCGTCGGGAAGCACCAGTTGTAGCGGTGATCGCGATAGACGACCGCGACCGAAGGAGTAAGCGTGAATTCGTCAGAGAGGGCGAACGCACGGCGGACACCGAACTGGAGGAGGTCGGCGTTGTTCTCATGATACTCGTGCACCCAGTCGAGGAACGGGGTGAGGAACGGGTTCACGAGCGCGAAGCTGTGGTTCCAGTCCATCGTCGTGGAGGTCTTGAGCGAGTGGCCGGGCGCGACGAACGTGCTGTTGCGGTGATGGGGGTACCAGTACCACACGAGCGAGGTGCGGTAGTCGAGGCCCCAGGTCTTCTCATCATCGAACCAGAACGTCTTGCCCCAGTGCAGATTGAAGTCCCATTCGTTAAACGCCTGGCCGTAAGAGCCACGGCGCTTGTCGGTAAGGTCGGAGTTGGACCAGATGCCTACGCCGAGGTAGCCGAAATCACGGTCGTCGCACTTGATGTTGAAGTTGACCTCGGCATAGCCCTGGGCGGTCGGCTCGGAGTTGACGAGGGATCCGTAGAGCTGGTAGCCCGAATAGACGCCGTAGTTGCCGAAGCCCCAGATGAGGGTATCGGTGGCCTCTTCGGTTGCGACAGGCGCGGGGGCCTCTTCAACCGCGACGGGAGCCTCAGCCTCGACGACGGGGGTCTCTGCCTCGACGACGGGGGCGACAGGGGCTACTTCTTCCTGGGCGAAAGCGCAAAAAGACGCAGTCGCACACGCTGCAATCAGTAGTTTTTTCATAGTCTAGTCCTTTTTAGGTTGTTTTTGGGTTGTTTGTACGGTAAAAACCTTCTGTAGATGAGTATATCATTTCCCCTGGTACTTGACAAGGGAGACGACGTCGTACTTAGAGAGCGCCCCCTTCCTGGCGCCAAAACCCTCAAGCTCGATCGCAAATATCATCTTTACGACCTTGCCGCCGAGCCGCTCGACGAGCCGGGCCCCGGCAAGGGCTGTTCCGCCGGTCGCGAGAAGATCGTCCACGAGAACGATCCTGTCCCCTTCCGAGATGGCGTCCTTGTGCATGTGCAGCGAGGCGCGGCCGTATTCCAGGTCGTACTCTTCGCTGATCGTCTCGCGCGGCAGCTTGCCGGGCTTGCGCATCGGCACAAACGCGCAGCGAAGCCTGTCGGCAAGCGCCGCTCCGAAGATGAACCCTCGGGAGTCCGGCGCGGCCACCTTGTCGATATGAACGCCCGCGAGAGCGCGCTCCATCTCGATCATCGCCAGACGAAAGCCCTCGCCGGAGTCAAGGATTCCCGTTACGTCGCGGAAAAGGACGCCCGGCTTGGGGAAGTCAGGTATGGCCCTTACGAATTTCTCCAGACGGCACTCTGACATCTTCACTTGTCCTCCGCCTTCACGCCGCCGAAGCGATCGGCGTCCTTGATGGTGGGAGCCGTCTCGGAGAACATGTAGTCCTTGCCGGGAAGTATGGCGTTGAGGACGATTCCCATGAGCGCGCCGACCGCGAGGCCGGAAAGCGATATCTTGAGCGAGCCGGCGGAGAAAGCGATCGCCCCGCCCTTCGAGAACGAAATTCCGAGGGTGAGCACCAGGATAAGGGCCGCGATCAGCATGTTGCGGGACTTGCCGAGGTCGACCTGGCTTTCGACGAGGTTGCGGACGCCGACGGCGGAGATCATTCCGTACAGGATGAACGACACGCCGCCGATGGTGGCCGGAGGGATCGTACCGATGAAAGCGGAGAACTTCGGGCAGAACGACACAAGTATCGCGAGACACGCGGCGATGCGGATCACACGTGGATCGTAGACGCGAGAGAGCGACAAGACGCCGGTGTTTTCGCCGTACGTCGTATTGGCCGGAGCGCCGAAGAGCGAAGCGAGGCACGTCGCAAGGCCGTCGCCAAGCATCGTGCGGTGCAGACCGGGATTCTCGAAGAAGTTGCGCTTCACTGTCGACGAAATCGCCGAAACGTCGCCGACATGCTCCATTATGGTGGCGAACGCAAGCGGGAAGACTATAAGGACCGCGCTCGCCATCCTGCCCCAGTCATGCGCGCCGAGAAGCGGGAAGACCGTATCGTCCCACTTCACGGGGAGGCCTATCCAGGCGGCGTTCGCGACGTTGGAATAGTCAATCGCATCGCAGAGGCCGAACTTTCCGCATATGACGGCGGCGACATATGAGAATATGACGCCCATGAGAATGGGAATGATCTTGAACATGCCCTTGCCGAAGATCGAAAATGCGATCACGGTGACGATCGCGACAAGCGCGACCGGCCAGGAGCTGGTGCAGCTGTTGATGGCCACAGGAGCAAGGACGAGGCCGATTCCGATGATTATCGGGCCGGTGACGACGGGCGGGAAGAATTTCATGACCGTCTTCACCCCGCAGGCCTTCACGAACCACGCGACGACGAAGTAGAGCAGGGACGAGGAGGCGACGCCCAGGCAGGCGTACTGAAGCATCGCGTGCTTGTCGCAATCGGCGAAGCCCTCGCCGCCGGCCATGCCGGCGAGTGCGAAGTACCCGGCGAGGTAGGCAAAGCTGGAGCCCAGGAACGCCGGCACCATCCTCTTCGTCAGCAGGTGGAAAAGGAGCGTTCCTACGCCGGCCCAAAGGAGGGTGGCGCTTGGGGAGAGGCCGGTCAGGATAGGCACGAGAATGGTCGCGCCGAACATTGCGAACATGTGCTGCACGCCAAGGACAGCCATCTTCGGAAGGCCGAGCGTGCGTGCATCGTATACGGCATCGGCGGAGCGGTACATTTCGCCCAAACGCGCGATCGCAGCCTTCAACGCGGCAGATTCCGAAGGAGTGACGACGCCATCCTCGGCTATGGAGACCAGCAGCTTCTCGACGCTTGCGATCTCCGG
>Ga0265298_10000801_pt1 | contig 46368 bp, 36 predicted proteins | sample AusTroGonzalo_MG_3_FD_193486 | JGI IMG/M metagenome (GOLD analysis project Ga0265298, IMG submission 193486) | Bovine rumen microbial communities from tropical cattle in Woodstock, Queensland, Australia - Gonzalo_01 | ecosystem: Host-associated > Mammals > Digestive system > Stomach > Rumen ...
TGGTTTTCCGTATATTCCGGCTGGAACATCGGAGTGAGTTCGGCATCCTTGCCGACGATGACCGTGTCATACCAGCTGGTGATCTTCGTTTTCCCGACCATGATCCGCTGTTCGACGGCAAAAGCGCCCTCGCCCTTCATCGGCAGGGTCTGCGTGAATTCGTCCTTGTCCAGCGCCACGGGTTTCAGCGTGTATTTCCATTTGGAAGCCTCTTTCCGGATGCCGGTGGAAAGTTTCGCATCCTTGGGAAGAGTGCCGAGCCGTTTGATTTTCAGGCTGACCTGGAGCTTGTTCTTTTTCGGGGTCAGCCGCATGTCGGCCAGCAGATCCCGGTCGGCGTAGGAAAGACTTTCGAATCCGTCGACCTGGATCATGTCATAGGTCGTGACCTGGGAATGGCCGGCCGCCAGCGGCCCGTAGAGCCATTCGTAGGTCGGGAAACCGATCCCGGATTTCCAGGTGTAGCGTCCGGCGTACCACTGATCGTTGTGATGGACGGCGATCCCCGATTTGATCGGCGGGGAAAGCAGGGCATGCCAGGAACCGCCGATAGCGGACTTCAGGGCGCGCGGCATTTCGCTGCCGTAGCCTTTCAAGGTCAGCCCGGTGATCCGCCGGAGCGTGTGGGTGGACGGAATGAAATAGACTTCCGCGGTGGTGATTGGGCCGCCGTTCACCCGGAAGAAACTGCGCTGTCCCAGCGCAAAACCGATCAGCGGCTGATGGGAATGGTTGCTGTATCTGTAACGGACATTGATCACCGGCGAATCGGCGTGGAAAGTCAGCCGTTTTTCGACCCCGAGCTTCATTTTCTCGTTAAAAGCCTTCATATACAGGGAGACTGTTTTATCATCGGTCCGGAACACGAACGACTGATACGGAATCACGCCGAAATGGCGGTCGTCCAGGATGCCTCCGAAATTCTCATTGCGTCCCGGCCGGTCCGGGATCGCCGAATCGGCCAGCACCGCGCCGCTGATCTTGTTTTTCCAGTAAAAAATGCGGCCGCCGTAATCGGGAACCACCACGATGGAATAATACGGGTTTTCGGCCCGGAAACAGGTGGTTTCGCCTTTTTTGAAGGTTTCATTGCGGAAATCCGCGGTCAGCCGGACGGCGGCAGACAGCAGGACGACGGCCAAAAACAATTTTCTCATGGTCAATTACCTTTATGTGAATTACTTGACAGCAAGATAGGAACCGCGTCCGATCTGGGCGGGATAGATCGCCAGCGGGGATTCCAGCATGGTTTTCCGGAGCCATTCGCGCATCCGGCTGCGGACCTGGAGGAATTTTTTCCGGTCGCCGCCGGCCAGCGCCTGGTGCATGGCGACCGTATAGTCTCCGGCGGTCAGGCCCAGTTTCAGGAATTCGATCCGTTTCAGCACGGCCGGATCACCGGCAGCCTTGGCGGAGGCCTGGTCCAGCAGGCCGCGCAGTTCGGTAGCGGCTTCCGCAGTGTAGAAATCCAAATACGGTTTCTGTTCCGCGGCGGCCCGGTCGGTAATCTTTTCGAGCTTGAGGAAATAGGCTTTGACCTCCTCGGCGGCGGGACCGAAACCGCTGCGGCAGTAGTCGTCCAGAACGGCATCGAAATCGAGCCGGTCGGGATTCCAGTGCGCCCGCAGCAAGGCGTAATAAATGAGTCCCTTGCAGGCCCAGTGTTTTTCATTGCAGTCGTAATCGGTGCCGACCAGTCCGTTGGCCTTGAAGAATTCCAGGTCGTTGAAGATCTTGCGGGCGTAATTCTGCGGCGCCAGAACGCTGGCGAAACCGCGCAGCGCATTCGGGCGGAACAGCACCGGATTGCCAAACGAACACCATTTGGCGTAATCGTCCAGACACCGCTGACGCCGGCTCTCGTTGATATAGGAGAAATCGGTCAGATAAAGCACCAGCGCGGGATGCGGGGCGACCTTGACCGGCAGCATACTGTAGGAGCTGTAAATATAGACCGAAAGCTTTTTATCCGGGAATTTCCTGACCAGCTGTTCCGCGATCCGGTTGAAAAAGACCATGACGCGGTCGGTCAGGCATACATAGGATATCCTGGTGCTGCCTCCGCCCGGCTGCCGGATGGTCAGCATGATCGGATGTCCGTTGACCGGATCGAGTTTCCGGCATTCTTTGCACATGCAGAAACTGGTGTGTCCGCCGTCGTTCAGGCAGATCGAACGGCAAAATCGGTCCGGGTGCGCGGTGAAATATTCGATCACGTCGCGGCTGACCGCATCGGCCAGTCCCTGATTGGACTTGCAGAGCCTTGGACGGTCCGGCGCCGCGGCCTGGCTGCGCGACCCGTTGGCCTGCAGCGCAAAATATTCCGGATGCTCCTTGCCGTATTTTTTCCAGAGATATCCCATGGCATGACCGTACTGATAAGAAGTTCTGGAACCTTGTCCGAGCCACCGGAACAGGCTGGAATTTCCCTGGCTGTCCCTGGATCTCATGGAAAAGAGCCGGTTGAATTTCTCTTCGGTTTTCGGATCGGTGACGCCGCACCGTTTCATGCCGGAGGAAAGCGAGCCTTTCGGACCGAGATGGACATTGCGGACCCGGCGGTTCTGAAGGGTCGGAGCGGCCTTCAGATCCATTTCCGGCGCGTGGAGGGTCGGTTTCGACGGGATGACCTTGCCGAGTTCGCCCGGCCAGAGATAACGGCAGCCGAGTTTTTCCAGGAAATAAAAGACCGCCAGATGGATCCCCGCAGGATGTCCGCTCAGGAACACATGGTTTTTTCCGGTCTTCGCGACCGCGGTTTCGGGCGGCAGCGCGGGGTCTTCCTTCAATTCGATGTACGGACCGGCTGCCGGTTTCTGTCCGGTGATCTGGAAATCGCCGCCGGTGATCTTGTCCAGATGATATTTGAGTTCCTTCGCCAGGGCGGTCATCGGTTTGGTTCCCGGACAGACGATCACCGCTTTGGCCTGGCCGTTCTGTGCCAGCAGGACCGCCGGTTTCAGCGGCGCGGGCGGACGGAATTTCGGAGGATGGACCCGTTCGGTATGATACACCAGATGGCCCGGACTGCCCAGCGGCTTGAGTTCGGTGGAACTCTTCCGGTCGATGGACTTGTCGATCTCCAGACCTTTGACCTGTTTGAGGACGGCCAGATAAAGCTGTTCGAGCGCCTGGAGCCGCTGTCCGTCTTCATTCAGGGTGTAAATGCCCTCATCGTCCACGGTCCCGAGACTTTTCAACCGCGAGGCAAGACCGGCGACCGAGGGATTGATGGTGAAGACACGGCCTTTGCCGACGGCGTTGACCAGAACTGCGGGTCGGCCCGGAACGCCGGGACCGGTATATTCCGCCAGCGTTTTTGCCGTAGTGACTCTTGCCGGACCATTGCTCGCCGGCCAGTTCCATGACTGTCCGGCAAACGGCGCCGCTCCGAAAAGATTTTTCCCCTCGGAGGTAAAGCTGACCGCTTTGTATTTTCTGGGCGGAATGGCTCCGACGACGGAATAACCGAGCAGTTTTTCCAGCGATTTCAGGGAACGCCGGGCGCCGCCCAGATCCATGATGGCATGGCCGCCGAGGATCACGGTCCCGCCGTTCTGGAGATACCTGCGCAACGCATCGATATCGCTCTTTGCGGACCATTTGCCCGAGGATTTGTCGCGGTCGACCAGCAGGACCGCGGCATATTTGTCGAAATCGCCGGGAGCGACCCATTCGGCGGAGTCGTTATGACGGATACCGTTCGGACGCAGGATCTTTTCCCGGATCACGCTGCGTTCCAGGGGACTGCCGAGCAGCAGGATCTCCCCGGCCATAATAAGGGACGAAGCGGCCAGCAGCAAACCTGCCGTCAGCCCGATGCAGACAAAACGAACCATCATAAATCTCCTGAATGGCAATGCTTATAAAAAACAGTCCGGAAACCGGACTCCTGCGGCAAAAACTTCTCCGCAGAGGCCGGAATGAACCTGCGGACCGGATCAGTAAGTCTTGTAGAAATTGGTCGGATCATTCGCGGCCTTGGAAGAGCCGAGGGGATATTTTACATAGGCGATGAGTTCGACATGTCCGTCGACGAAATTCACCGCGCAGCTGCGGTTATGCCGGAAAGCAGTGTAATTGTTCCGGGATTCCTGAGCAGCTGCCCACCCGCGGTTGCCGGCGGGATAATTGTAGGAGACATGCAGCCAGTCATCGTAACCGAGCTCGGAGAGCAGCATCCGTCCGCCGGGATTGCGGACCCGGTCGCGTTTCTCGACTACCTTGGTCGTCGGCCAGGACACTACGGCCAGATAGGTATTGAACCCGTAGCTGAATTGTTCCGAGGATTTGTAGGGTTTGATGCCCTTGCGCGTGCCAAGCGGACAGATGAGCATCGGCGCCACACCATACAGGGAATCCGGTTTCTGGTTGATATAATCGCCCAGACAGCCCCATTTCGTTGAGATCTTGTAATGGAAAAGGAAATTGGTGATGCCGTTGCCGTGACAGTACCAGGCATTGTTGTCATCGGCGTAATTATTGGCCACCCGGCCCAGCTGGCGCAGATTGCCGACGCATTGGACCATTTTCGCCTTTTTCTTGGATGCATTCAGTGCCGGCAGCAGCATACCCGCCAGGATCGCAATGATCGCAATGACGACCAGGAGCTCGATCAAAGTAAAACGTCTGGGCGGAACCGTTTTCAGGACGGCGGCAAAAAACGGATGGTGTTCCTGCTGCATTTTCTTTCCTTTCTGCTTTGATACCCGTAAATGTTATAATATAAAACGCGCATGAGTAAAAATCAAGTGCCGGAATAAAAAAATCAGCCGCCGGATTCCTGAATTTTGCGTCTGAACTGGGACGGCGAGATCCCGCGATGATGCTTGTAATACCGTGAAAAAGCATAGATCGAGGAAAAATGCAGCTGCTCCGCGATCATATTCAGCGGCACATCCGAATACCGCAGATGCTGTTCGATCATCTTGAGCAGGATCGAATCGATATACTGCTTGATCCGGCCGTGGCCGATCTCCCGGCTGAACCGGTATTTGAATTCCGACCGGTTCAGCCCGAAATTTTCCGCCAGATCGTCAACATTGGCAACGGCTCCGAGATCATAGATGCAGGTCTGAAGCCCGGTTTCGAATTGCGATCCGGGGCCGACATCATCCAGCCGGTCCAGCTGTTCCAGAAAATTGGAAAGATAATCCTCGATGATGCCTTTGCCTTCATTGGAATAGGCGCTGAAAGGAGTCTCTCCGTCGATCACCGCCCGGATACGGTCGAGGTAATACCGGCAGACCGGATCATGTCCTGACCTGGCGGCACAGCCGAAGGAGGAAACGAATTTGATCGAGATATAATTCTGAACGTTTCCGGTTCTGGAAAACTTATGCCGGGTTTCCGGCGGGATCAGCCAGTAGTCGCCGGGATCGAGGATGAACGAATGTTCTGCGTCCGCGGCGGGAAGGCGTCCCTCGATGCAGTATTCCAGCTGAAAAAACGGATGCCGGTGCGGCACGGTCCCGCCGGTATAGCCATGTCCGAAATACAATAACTCCGTTTTCCTGTTCCGGTTCGACATCGTCAGCCTCCTGTATCAACCTTTTGAATTATACCGCGGAATCGGCAAAAAGCAACCGGTTTTTCTCCAAAATGATAAATTTTTTCTCCAGAATGCAATTTACTGTTCGTTCCCCATGGAATATATTATACGCCGAAATCACAGAATCAACCGGAGGTCTGCAATCATGAAAAGAAAAATCGGATCCATCTATTACAACGGAAAAGTCGGTGTTGAAGAACAGGAAATGCCCCAGCTCAAGGACAACCAGGTGCTGGTGGAAGTCCACACCTCGCTGATCAGTCCGGGGACGGAAATGTCCCTGGTGAGAAAACTGCGGGAGAAACCCTGGCCGGCCGATTCCGTGCCGATGCAGTTCGGCTATTCCAATGCCGGGATCATTCTGGAGACCAAAGGCGACGTGAAAGACCTGAAACCGGGCATGCGGGTGGCCTGCATGGGAGCAGGAGCCGCACAGCATGCCGACTATGCGGCCGTGCCGGTGAATCTGGTGGTGCCGCTGCCCGATGAAGTGACTTTCGAACAGGCCTCGTATCTTTCGCTGGCGGCGACCTCACTGCAGGCGGTCCGGCGCACCGAGGTCAAGCTCGGCGAATACGGCGCGGTGCTCGGACAGGGCATCGTCGGCAATCTGGCGGCACAGCTCTATCAGCTCAGCGGCGCCCGCGTCCTCGGCTGGGAAACCCTCGCCCTGCGCGCGAAGATCGCCGCCGACTGCGGGATCAGAACCATCGATTTCGTCAAGAATGACCCGATCGAACTGACGAAAGCATTTGCCGCGCCCTACGGTCTGGATTTTGCCCTGTTCGCCTTCGGCGGCAATGCCGAAACCGCATTCATGAACATCAAAAAGTGCATGAAGGTCTCCGCGGACGGCCATCAGATGGGAAATGTCGTTCTGGTCGGCGGCTGCCGCATTGCGGTGGACGGCGGGGCGGCCTCGGGCAATCTGAACATCCGGGTCTCCTCGCGGACGGGCGCGGGATATCATGACTCCGCCTGGGAATACGGCAAAGATTATCCGCCGGCTTTCGTGCAGTTCACCACGCAGCGCAACGGGCGGGAACTGATCGCCCTGATGGCGGAAAAACGCCTGAATGTCGACGCCCTGACCACGCACCGCCTGCCGCTGGAAAAGATCGGCGAAGCCAGCGACCTGCTGGTCGACCATCCGGACCAGTCCCTGGGCGTGATCCTGACCATGAACCACTGAGAAAAAGGAGTTGACCATGAGCTTCAGAATCGGTTTAGTCGGACTCTGCACTTCGCATCCGGACGGATGGATCCCGATCATCCGGGCGAATGCGGCAGCCCATGTTTTCGATGCGGAGATCACGGCCGCCTGGGATTCCGGGGAAACCCGTCCCGCCGGCTATGCCCGCGATTATTGCGCCAAAATGAACATTCCGCATGCCGTGGAGAACCTCAGCGACATGCTTCCGCTGGTGGACGGCGTGATCGTGCATACCACCAACTGGAACCGCCATATGGAACAGGCGAAAATGTTTGTGGAAGCCGGCAAATCGGTTTTCATCGACAAGCCGATCGCGGGGAATCTGCGCGACGCCAACCAGTATCTGGACTGGGTCAAACAGGGATACCGGGTGACCGGCGGTTCGGCCCTGCGCTATTTCCAGCCGGCGCAGGATTTCCTGGCCATTCCGGAAAGCAAGCGCGGCCGGGTCTATACCGCTTACACGGCGGTCGGCGTGGACGATTTCAATTACGGTATCCACGGCTATGCGATCCTCGCCAGCATCATGGGACCGGGGATCGTTTCGGCGCAGTATCTCGGCAGCAGCAACCAGAAACAGATCATGCTGGAATGGAAAGACGGCCGGACCGGGCTGTTGACCGCGGGCAAAAGCTCCTGGCTGCCCTTTGCCATGACCGTCGTCACGGATAAACGGATCGTGCAGATGAAAGCCGACGAAGTGGTCTATCTGGCGATGATCCGGCAGGTAATGCCGTATTTCACCGGTGCAATCGATACGCCGCCGATCCCGTCCGCCGTACTGATCGAGCCGGAACTGGCCGCCATGGCCGCCCGGATCTCCTGGATGGATCACGGCCGGAAAGTCTTCCTGACCGACCTGCGGGAGGATGATCCCGGATTCGACGGCACGCAGTTCGCCCGGGAATACAGACGCAGCAGATTGGGTAACAAGTAGTCACTGATATGCAGATGTGTAAATATGGTGAGTCCGATCTTAACGAGATTATGGTATAGCACAGCAAAATGGCAATAAGCAAGGAGTAATTTATTGTGAACAATGATCGACCCGTGACAGCTGTCATTGTCGGCGCCGGCCACCGTGCGCACTGCTATGCCGGACTGGCTCTGGAACGGCCGGACTTGCTGAAAATCGTCGGTGTCGCCGACTTGAATCCCGACCGCATCAAATATACGGCGGAGCGTTTCCATCTGATGCCTGATCAATGTTTTTCCTCGGCAGAGGAATTTTTCAGTAAGGGCAAGATCGCCGATGCTGTCATCAACGGAACGGGAGACGCCGAGCATGTTCCGACCACGCTGCCGATGCTTGATCTCGGTTACGATGTGCTGCTGGAAAAACCGTTTGCGATCAGCCGCGGCGAGGCGGAAATGTTCGCAGCCGCAGCAGCCCGCAGCAACAGCAGAATCATGATCTGCCACGTTCTGCGTTATGCGCCCTTTTATGCGGCAGTCAAGAAACATATCCTCAATGGTGATCTCGGAGACATTTTGAGCATTACGACGGCAGAGCATGTGAGCTATCACCACTATGCAGGGGTTTTCGTGCGCGGCCGCTGGCACCGTTATGAGGAAGGAAAATCAACCTTACTGATGCAAAAGTGCTGCCACGATCTCGATTTGATCACCTGGTTCATGAGCGGCGTCAATCCGGTGCGCGTTTCGAGTATGGGAAGTTTGAGTTATTTCACCAGGGCGCATGCTCCGAAGAACTCCGGAACCTACTGTCTTGTCGACTGTCCCTGCGAAAAGGAGTGCCTCTACTCGGCGAAGAAACTGATCCTCGACTACAACGGTCTTTGGCTCGACTATCTGATGCCGGAACTGGTCTACAAGGAGCATACCAACAAAGAGATCGAAGCGGCTCTGCGCGACACGACCCGTCCGTGCGGAAAATGCGTATTCAAACTCGACAACGATCTGGTTGACCGTCAGCATGTTTCAATTGAGTTTGCCAACGGTGTCATGGCAACGCACGAATTAGTCGGCGGAACAAGCCGACCGATGCGCAAGATCCACATCGTTGGCAGCAAAGCGGAACTCTACGGCATATTCGATGACCAGAAGTTCACGATCTGCCGTCCCGCTCCCGGCCAGCCGATTGGTCACGAATACAATTTGCAGGAATACACGATGAAAGATTTCGGCGATGTGTCCGGCGCACTCAATGGACATGGCGGAGCCGATCAACTTCTTCCATACGTTTTTATAGCGTTGGTTAAAGGTAAGCCATGCAGCATTTCCTGCACCATTCTGGCTGATTCGATTAATGGACACCGAATTGGTTTTGCTGCGGATCAGGCAATGAGAGAACATCGTATTGTTGAGTTGTGACAAGAAGAGTCAAAACGTGAAATGAGAAGAATATCTATGCCTGGAATTGCTGCAGATATTGCAAGATGTCTTTAGCGGGAAACTTAATATATAGCATAATTTACAAGTTTTCAATATTACGGACTGACCGGGAGTCGCGATGTCTCCCGGTTTTTTCATGCAGTTCCGCATTGCGGCTGCGGTATTGAAAACCTCGGATCACGGTGTATATTACACGATATTGACGAGTTTCTGCAAGATATGAACGGATGGATGCATCAATGACGAACAAATTGCTGCCCGCCCGGAAATACCGGGTGTTTTTTCTATTGATCTGCGGCACCGGACTCTATTTCTTTGCCAATCTGCAGCGGGTGGCCATTCCCGGAACGGTTTTCAACCATCTGCAGGAAAATCTTCACGCAGGCGCGCCTTACATCACGGCACTGGGCGCGTCCTTCATGTATGTTTACGCCGTCTCCCAGCTGCTGGTGGGGTTGTTCCTGGACCGTTACGGCGGCATCCGGACGATTCTGGCCGGCGGATTCCTCTTCTGCCTGGGCTCATTGCTCTTTCCGCTGTTCCGTTCGCTTCCCGTGCTTTATCTGATCCGTGCGCTGATGGGCCTGGGCGCCAGCACGATCTATCTTTCCATGGTCATGGAGATCAGCCGTGCGTTCCCCCGCAATTATTCCATGGTCATTGCACTTTTCCTGATGATCGGCTATTTCGGCGGGATCGCCGCAGGCGCTCCGCTGGAAGGATGCATCGGCGGATTCGGTTTCACAGGAGCGCTGCTGCTGACCGGCGCGCTGGCATTCCTGTTTTATGCCGGCTTCGGCTTTTCGGGTTCGACTTTGAAACTGCCGCCGGTCCGGAAAGACCGCCCGATCCGGCTGGGGAATTTCGGTCCGGGCTTGCGGATCCGGCATAACCGGATCCTGTTTATCTTCAACGCCCTCTCTTTTGCGCTGTATTACGTGCTGCAGACCGTGATCGGCAAAAAATTCATGGAGGATTTCTGTCTGATCAGTTCCGGCCGCGCTGCCATGTATGTTTCGATCCTCGGCGGATTCTGCGCCGTTTCGAGTTTTCTTGCCGCCATCCTGAGCAAACTGCTCGGCAACCGGCGCAAACCGCCCTGTCTGCTGAACGGATTCATTTCCGTGGCGGTTTTCGCCTGCATCATCCTGATGATCATCTTCAACTGCCGCAGCCACTGGATCTTCCCCCTTCTGAGCCTGTTGGCCGTCACCTCCTCGCTGGGTCCGGTTTTCATTTCCATCATTCAGGAGACCAATGACCCGTCCATCACCGGATCCATGATCGCAATGAACAATTTCATCGCCTATATCGTGCTGGCCATACTTGGGAATGCCGTCGGTTTCCTGCTCCGGGTGTTCCCGCCGGAATCCCGGAACGGGATCGAGATCTACTCGCGGGAATCTTATCTGGTGCTGTTCGGGTTCCTGGGTCTGCTTTCAGTGATCTCGCTGGTCATGGCTCTTCTCCTGAAGGAGACCCGGGGCCGCTTCACCAAAGTCTCATGATCCGTCAGGAAGGGAGGAGAATCATGATGGACAGTAAGACTGCTCTAAACTCATATCTGAAGCAGAAAACGGTTTTTCGTTTTACGCTGATAGAACTCCTGGTCGTGATTGCGATCATCGCGATCCTGGCGGCTCTGCTGCTGCCGGCGCTCTACAGCGTGAAAGCGGCTTCCGAAGGGATGCGCTGCGTAAGCAATATGAAACAGATCGGCACTTTTCTGCTGATGTATGCGGATGAAAGTTCCGGATATTATCCGAAGCCGGAAGGGGTGGTGGAATGGGAGAAAACCGATCCCGACTCCGGCGGCGTCGGCTGGACCAATGCGCTGCGGATCCAGAACAAGGCGCCCAGGGCGATCTTCAAATGCCGTTCCGATCAGGAACGCGAATTTTCCTATTCGTTCAATGCCCATGAACCGTATGCGCGCGCCGGCAATAAGCGCGCCACCTGGCGGAACATCGAATTCGCCCGCAGCCGGATCAGCACGTCGCGGGTCATCCTGGTCGAGGAAAGCAAAACCGAAATGTTCTCCAAAGTCGATTCCGATCACGACAATTACACCCAGCGGACCACTCCGGTGGAAGACAAACGCCATCGCGGATTCGCCGTCACCTTTATCGACGGCCATGCGGAAAAACTCAAGCGTTACGATTTCCGCACAGTCACCTATTACACCGACCGCATGTCCGGCTGGCTCGGAGGAAGCTGGACTTCCGATCCCGGCCAGACCGTGCTTCGCTGACGCACGGATAAAAACCGCCCCGGCGGAAAAGGACGATCCGACGGGGCGAGTTCAAAGGTTTCTGTTTGCGCTTCAGTCGATATAGACCACCGGTTTGATCAGATCGGCCGCTTTGGAACGCATCATCAGCAGGGCTTCTTCCATGTGGTCGAAACCGTGATATTTGTGCGTGAGCATCAGGCCGGGATCGACCCGTCCGGCGGTGACCAGCGCGGCCAGTTTTTCACTGCGGAGACGTCCGCCGGGCATCAGGCCGCAACGGATCTGCTTGTGGCCCATGCCGCAGCCCCATTCGATCCGCGGGATCTTGACGTAATCGCCGCTGCCGAGGTAATTGACCGAGCTGACGATGCCGCCGGGTTTGACCATGCGGATGGCTTCATCGAAGGTGTCGACCGTGCCGCCGGCGATGCAGACGCGGTCCACGCCCTTGCCGTGCGTCAGGTCCAGGATCTGTTCGGCCAGATCGCCGTCCTTGTAGCTCAGGAAACCCGTGGCGCCGTAGGCCGTCGCGACCTCGCGGCATTTGGCGCGGGTGCCGACGCAGTAGATATTGGCCGCGCCGCGCAGGGCACAGCCCGCCACCGCCATCAGACCGACCGGACCGATGCCGATGACTGCCACGTCGTCGCCGAACTGGACATCCGCCAGTTCCGCGGCGTGAAAGCCGGTGGGCATCATGTCGCAGACCATGGTTCCGACACCGGGATCCATGCCGTCCGGCAGCAGGGCCAGGTTCGCATCCGCTTCATTGACATGGAAATATTCGCCGAAAACACCGTCCTTGAAATTGGAAAATTTCCAGCCGGCCAGCATGCCGGTGGAGTGCATGGCAAATCCGCGCTGGCTGTTGAGATCGCCCCAGTCGGGGGTGATAGCGGAAACGATGACCCGGTCGCCCGGCTTGAAATCACGGACCAGCGAGCCGACTTCTTCGACCACGCCGCAGGCTTCGTGTCCGAGGATCATGTCTTTGCGCTCGCCCAGCGCGCCTTCCCAGACCGTATGCACATCCGAGGTGCAAGGCGCCACCGCCAGCGGCCGGACGATCGCATCCAGCGGTCCGCACGCAGGTTTGTCCTTTTCGATCCATCCGATTTTACCAATGCCGAGCATTGCAAAGCCCTTCATTCTACCATCTCCTTTGATATTGCCTGTTCATGCGGCAATGACCGCTGCCGCATCTTTTCAGATAATCTATCATCCTTTCATCAGAAAGCAACAGAAAATGCGAAAAAAGTCGCCTGGAGCTTCTTACAGTCCGAGGATCTTCACCGCATTTTCACTGGCGACTTTCCGGAAAACCGTCTCGGTGATCTTTCCCTCATCGCGCAGCTGGATCAGGAAATACGCCAGCTTGGCATTGGCATCGGTCGGTTCCAGGCAGACATCCATGCCGAAACAGAGACGGTCCTGGAATTCGTTCAGGAACGAGACGGCGTAATCAGGATCACGCATGAGGGCATTGGCGCCGGAACCGGCGGAAAGATCGCCGTAGAGATTCTTGAACTGGCGCATCAGTTTGGGCACGGCGCCTTCGCGGACCTTGCCCTTCGGATAACCCATGCGGTCGGAAACCACGTCCAGTTCGCTGATCTCCGCCCAGAACGTCTGGCTGTGGCCGAGCATCCGCAGATTCGGGAAGCGCTCCAGAGTCTCCGCCAGACCAGGGAGTCCGGGCCGGTCGTAAACCCCGTAGCAGCCGCCCAGCCGGTGGGCCAGGTGGAAGGTCAGCGGCAGACCGCTCTTTTCCGCCGCCCGGAAGAAATTCTGCATGAACGGATCGAAGAAATCCATGTTGAAGGTGACTTCCCCGATGCCTTTGCAGCCAAGTTTTTTGTAATGGAGCATGACCTCTTCCAGCGGTGCCAGCGGATCGTTCATCAGCGCTTTCGGATGCACATTGCAGAACGGAATGAACCGCCCCGGAAACTGCTCCGCCATTTCGAGAATATCCTCGTTGGACTGCGGCAGATAAAATTCCGGTCCGATCAGCGGCATCAGCACGCCGCGGTCGATCTGATGCCGGTCGTAAAATTCCACCAGTTTTTCCGGCGACACCCAGGGTTTTCCGTGCCAGGGAAAAGTGGAATGACGCTGCGCATGTCCGTGAATGTCGATAAACATTTTGATTCCTTTCGATCGGGTTGCCATTGGCTTTTCCGGTTAATGTAGCCGAATCTGCGTTTTTTTCAAATCCCTTATCAAAAAAAGCCGGATTTCGGCATTGCAAAAACTTCCGGATCGGGTTATATTGGACAGAACACAGACAAAGGAGCTGAAACGATGGAAATATTTGTGCTGGGAAGCTGTTCCGGAACGGAACCGCAAGCCGGAAGGCATCACACTTCGTGGGTGCTGCGTTACCGGAATGAACTCTACTGGTTCGATGCCGGTGAAAACTGTTCTTATACCGCCCATCTGGCCGGACTGGACCTGCTGACTTCCCGTGCGGTGTTTATTTCCCATCCGCATATCGATCATATCGGCGGCCTGCCGAATCTGTATTGGACCATTGCGAAACTGCACGCCCTGCGGAAAGAACCCCGGGATGTCGAACTGCCGGTCTATACTTCGTCTCCGGCCCAGATCGAGGCGATTTTCCGGATGCTGGCCGAGACCGAATTCCCCTGCACCTCGCCCGTCCATACACTGCGGGAAGGGATCGTCATTTCTGATCCGTTCCAGGTAGAGGCACGAGGCAACCATCATCTGACCTATAAATCCTCCGGAGAACCGCGTTCCTTCAGTTTCCGCATTACGGTCGAGGGAAAGACGATCGTTTACTCCGGCGATGTGACTTCGATCCGGGAACTGGACGGCTGGACGCGGCATTGCGATCTGCTGATGATGGAGAGCGGGCATCATAAGCCCGAAGAGGTATGCCGTTATCTCGCCGACAGTCATGCTGAAATCGGACGGATGGTCTTTGTCCATCACGGCCGGATTCTGCTGCGGGATCCGGAAGGTGTCATCGCCCGCTGCCGCGAAATCGTCCCATTCCCAGTGGATGCCGCCTTCGACGGCATGCGCATGGAGTTGTGAGCCGGGCTGCTGCGGATCCCTCAGATATCTTTGCTGAACTGGGTGTCGTACAGTTCGCGGTATTTGCCGCCTTTCGCCAAGAGTTCCTCATGCGTGCCGGATTCGATGATATGTCCGTGGTCCAGCACGATGATCAGATTGGCGTTCTTGATCGTGCTGAGCCGGTGCGCGATCGCGAAAACTGTCCGGTTTTTCATCGCGCGCGACAAGGCTTCCTGAACCTGCCGCTCGGTCGCGGTATCCAGCGCGCTGGTCGCTTCATCCAGAATCAGGATCGAAGGATTGCGGAGTACGGCACGCGCAATGGTTACACGCTGCTGTTCGCCGCCGCTCAGCTTGAACCCTTTTTCGCCGACCACGGTATCATATCCTTCCGGATGCCGTCCGTCGGTGATGAATTCATGCGCATTGACCAGTTTGGCAGCCTCGATGATGGCCTCGCGGGGCGCATCGGGCACACCGTAGGCGATGTTACTGGCAATGGTGTCGTTGAAGAGGATCGGCGTCTGGGAGACGATGCCGATCTGTCTGCGCAGGGAATCGATCGAAATATCGCGCACGTCGTGTCCATCGATCAACACGCGGCCGGAATTCACATCGTAAAACCGGGCAATCAGGTTGGCGATGGTCGTTTTGCCCGAACCCGTGGAACCGACTACCGCGACCATGTGTCCTTTCGGAATGGTCAGACTGATCCCGTCCAGAATGGTCCGGTCGCCATACGCAAACGTCACATTTTCGAGCTGGATCCGGTCGTTGAAAGAAGCCAGTTCGACGGCATCGGGCTTTTCCACCAGTGCGGTATGCATGTCGAGCAGTTCGAAATAACGGTCCGCCGCGGCCATGCTGCGCTGGACGTTGCTGAACACCTTCGCCAGCTGCTTGATCGGCTGATAGGCCAGGAAAATCGGAGCCAGCAGCTGCACCAGGTCGCCGAGCGTGACTTCCTGACTGTAGCTGTAAACCAGAAAAACCAGCGTGGCCGTGACCGCGACCGTCTCCATCAGCGGCTGCATGAACAGCTGGCTTTTCAGCGCTTTGACCAGTGTTTTGAAATATTTGCGGTTGACCTGCCCGAATTTGTCGATCTCGCGAGCCTCGGCATGATAGGCTTTCACGACCACGATCCCGGACAGGACTTCATGCATCCGCTGGACCACCACGGCGATCTGTTCGAACGCGCGGCGGAAAATATTGCGGATCCGGCGGCTGATCAGCACCAGCGGCACCATGCACAGCGGCAGCCCCAGCATCAGGATCAGCGGCAGCATCCAGTTGTTGAAGCGCGAACTGGCGATGCACACCGCGATGACGCAGGTAGCGATCTCCATCGGACAGCGCGTGGCATCGGCAATCGAGTTCGCCACTGCGGTCTCCATGACCGTGGTGTCGTTGGTGGTCCGCGAGATCATCTGCCCGATGTCGATCCGGCCGAAAAAGCTCAGCGACTGGTCCATCAGGGTGCGGAACGCGGCGAGCCGCAGATCGGTGACCACCCGGATCCCCACCCAGCGCATGTAATAATGGTTGATGAAAATGAACAGGTTCCGGATCGCCCACAGCACCACAAAGAAAAATGCGAAGAGCGCGAAGAACTGCCAGGTCATTTTTCCCGTGCGGGTCTCGGCCGGGATGCCGATCACGTTTTTGCCGAACATCTGCAGCACCACCGTGCCCTGGTCATAAACCACATGGATATTCCACGATGCCGGCAGGAATTTCTGCAGCTTTTTTTCGGTCTTATCGACATTATGTTCGAGCACACCACGGCCTGACGGTTCGTTCAGCACCGCCTCGACCGCATTTTCCCTCGCTTCGTAATTCTGTTTCGGGACTTCATCCAGTTTCCGGATGATCTTCACCGCGGTCCGCCGGTTCTGTTCCATGGTTTCCGGCGAAACCACATTGACGCCTTTGACCAGCTGCGGAAGCACCATGATCCCGCCGAACATCGAACCGCTGGCCAGCAGTCCGGCCAAAATGCCGATCGTCAGACGCCATTTGTAAGGCTTGACATATTTCAGCAGACGCCAGTAAATGGAAATCGGCAGCGGCTTGGTATATTTTTCTTTTTTTCGTGACATCTCATCACCTGTTCAACTGTTTTTCATCCATAAATTCAATTCATCGTGGGAAAAAAACGGAAACAGAGCATTCTGTTTTTCCCGGCGGTAAAGTTTTTCGCCCGGACTGCCCGATCCCGCCGTGTAAAAACAGATCCCCGGCCGGGAATTCAATTTTTCCAGTCCCGTTTTTCCGGTCAGCTCCAGCGCGGCCACCAGTCCGGAAACACAGCAGCGGTCCAGCTTCATTTCGAGCTCGGGATCCGTGTCGGTGAGACGCACCAGATTTCCCGTCAATGCCGCCGACATGGCATCTTCTTCCAATGCAAAATCCGGTTCGCATCCTGTCAGCGGCAAAGATTCCCCGTTGATCCGGAACATTTTCCCTCTCTGGCTCGGTTCAACGAAGCGGATCCCCGCCCGTTTTTCGATGGTATGACAAGGAGTGCCGTGCTCATGGAAGACCACGGAAAAATGATAGAACAAAGGCTGCCCGGAACTGCCCCGCGGCCGCCAGACCAGCGGCTTCACGATCCGGACGGTCTGCAGGAACGGCACATGGTTTTTTCCCGGAGACAACGGGATCCGGGCCGATTCGATCATTTCCATCGAATCCACCTGAAAAGACGCGACCAGAGTCCGGCTGCGCTCGCATTCCGCGTCAATATAGACCTGCAGCTCGATCTCGCGGTCGTCGCCGGCAACCGAGTAGGAAAAATCCGTCTTGTCCCAGAATTCCATGTCAGCCATGAGGTGACCTCAGATCTCCCGTCCCGAATCGGGATCGATCAGCTTGAAATCTTCGATATGGATCGTCGGATCGGCGCGGAACGAAAGGTCTTTGCCGTATTCCTCTTCCAGATTGCGCAGCAGTTCGGCATCCTCGTTTTTCAGCCGGGCGAGGATCGCCGGGTTCATGATGACGCGGATCGCCATTTTTTTCCGGGAATTGCGGCGCTTGAGCACTTCTTTCAGCCGGCGCTGGATCTCCACGCTCATGCTGAGCGCGGATTTGACCCGGCCGGTGCCGTTGCAGTAAGGACACGGATCGTAAACGACATCCTGAATGCTTTCATGTTCGCGCTGGCGGGTCATTTCCATCAGCCCGAACTTGCTGAGCGGCAGGATGCGGGTCTTGGCCCGGTCATCGGCCACGAACTGACGCATGGCTTTGTTGATGGTTTCACGGTCCTTGGCGCTCCGCATGTCGATGAAGTCGATCACGATCTGGCCGCCGATGTTGCGCAGACGCATCTGCCGGGCAATCTCCTCGGCGGCTTCCAGGTTGGTCTGCAGGATGGTATCGGCCTGATCTTTGGCATTGCGCGCCTTTCCGGAGTTGATGTCGATCGCCACCAGCGCCTCGGTCTCATCTATGCAGATATAGCCGCCGCTCGGCAGCTGCACCACGCGGTTGAAGATCGTCGCCGCCTGCTCATGCACTTTGTAATGGCTGAAAATCGGTTCCGCTTTGTTGTAAAGCACCACTTTGGTGTCGAAATCGGATCCCACAAACTGATGGAATACTTCTTTCAGATAGTCGCAGTCCGCTTTCCGGTCGATGATGATCTCATCGATCTCATCGGTCAGGAAATCGCGCACCGTCCGTTCCAGCAGATTGGGTTCCTGATACACGACCATCGGCGCCTTGGGATTCTGGATGGCGGTTTCCACTTTGTGCCAAAGCGAAAGCAGCATGTCCAGGTCGCGTTTGAAAAACAGCGCCTTGCGTCCCTCGCCGACCGTCCGGCAGATCAGCCCCATGCCTTCCGGCACATCCAGTTCCTGCAGGATCTTGCGCAGCCGGTCCCGTTCCTTCTTTTCTTCGATTTTAGATGAAAGGCCGATATGGTCGGCATAGGGCAGCAGCACCAGATAACGGCCGGGAATCGTCAGATTGGTGGTCACGCGGGCGCCTTTGGTGCCGATCGGCCCCTTGGTCACCTGCACCAGCAGTTCCGAGCCCGCGGGAAACATCCGCGGAATATCCTTGACCGTGATGTTGCCTTTGTGCAGGGCCGTTTCCAGATCGCGCAGCCGGCGGGAGCGGTCGCCGCCGAGAAAATTCCGGATCTTTTCGGAAAAACCGCTCAGAAAACGTTTCTTTTTGCCGGGCGCGGGGTCGTTTTCCCCTTCATTGATCCGCTTGATATTGTCCACGATATCGTGGGTCACGGACATCATGTCGCGGTAATGCAGGAAGGCATTTTTTTCCGCTCCGATATCAACGAAAGCCGCCTCGAGCGAGGGTTCCAGCCGGACGATCTTGCCGAGATAGATCGAACCCGGCAGGATGTCGTCGCTGGGCCGTTCGATCTCATATTCCTCCAGACGGGAATTCTTGAGCATGGCAAAACGCGTTTCCAGCTCTTCACAGTTGATGATGATTTGTCGTTTGTCTCTTTTCTGCATAAATAATCTTTCTTCAGTTGGCGGAAATGCCGGGCCCGTTGTGAAAAACCATCCCGCGTTCCAGGCGGAAACCATTGGCAAAATCAGTTGCCCGCATCTCCTTTTTGCCCTCCGGGATCACTTTTTCCAGCAGCAGCGCTCCTTGCGCGCAGGCCACCGTGATCCCCTCGGAGGTGATTGATACAATTTGTCCCGGCTGACCCGAAATGCCGGCAACAGCCCGGCCGGAGGAGATCTTCACCAGCACCTGACGGTCTCCCCGCATACAGGTGAAAATCACGGACGGCCAGGGGAAAAATGCCCTGATCTTCCGTTCCAGACTTTCCGGACTGCTGTTCCAGTCCAGCGCGGCATGGGTTTTGCGGATCTTGCGCGACAGCGTGGCTCTGGCATGATCCTGCTCCTGCGCCGCCAGGCTGCCTTCCGCCAGCCGCCGGATACATTCCCCGATATGCCGCCCCGCCAGACGGGCCAGTTCAAGTTCCAGTTCCGGCGCCGTGATCCGGCAGCCGATCTCCATTTCGAACTGCTGATAGACCGGTCCCGTATCCAGACCCTTGTCCATCCGCATGAACGTCACCCCGGTCCGGGTCTCTCCGTTCAGGATGGCCGAGACGATCGGCGATGCTCCGCGGTAAGCAGGCAGCAGCGAAGCATGCACATTCAGACAGCCCAGACGAGGCAGGTTCAGCAGTTCCTCTTTCAGGATCTGTCCGAACGACACCACTACGATCAGATCCGGCGCCAGTTCCCGCAGATGATTCAGATAATCTTCCGAATTGACCGACTGGACACGTTCGAACGCTTTGCCCGCGGTCAGGCACCACTGTCCCAGCGGCGTCGGAGTAAGAATCCCTTTCCGTCCCGCCGGTTTATCAACTTGCGTGGCAATTTCCGCAATTTCCAGCGATCCGTCCTGAAGCATCGCTTCCAGCACCGGAGATGCAAATGCGCCCGAACCGAGAAATACTGTTTTGACTGGCTTTCCGTTCATGATCCGACCTGTCACCTGACCGAGGAAAGATTACCTGCCGCATCAGTCAGACGCAACGAAAAACTCCGCCGCTGCAGATAATCTTTTCCTTCGTCCATATATTTGACCACCAGGCGGTTGCAGCCCTTCTGCAGGGCAAGATCCCGGACCATTACCGGTTCGGATCTCATACTGGCGGCGCCTTTTTCACCCGCATACACCGGCTTGCCGTTGATCCAGACTTTCACCTTGCCCGGACACACCAGCCGCATGACAAGTCCGGTATGATCCTCCGAACATTTCAGCGTCGAGCATGCGTAAAAAACACTCCGTTGGGGAGCGTTTCTGTATTTTTCAAATTTCTTCCCGAAACTGACCTGTCCGCAAACTGCCTCTTCGCTCCGGTCGGCGCCCACCCGGAACCAGGTGCTGCCGCGCGGCGCTCTCCGGTTGCCGTTCAGCAGTCCTTCATCCTGAAAGAGTTCCGTATGGATCGAGGCGTCTTTGCCCGGATCCAGCGGACCCAGCACCGACCAGCCGCAGACAAAATTGTCATCGTCCAGAAATTTGGAACCCGGCACGGGACAGGTGAAATTCAGGACCTCGAATTCCGGAACGTCCTTCCACAGATCCTTTGCACAGCTGCATAACAGCAGCGGAAGCAATAATGCCATACCGTAACTTCTCATCTCAAACCATCCTCATTCCATCACATCGACAATGGAGCCGGCAAACAAATCCGCGGTTTCCATGACCATCGGATTGCTGCTGACTTCCCGTTTCAGTTCCTCCAGCGTCCGTTTCGGCACCGCAGGAGTGTGGATCCCCTCTTTCAGACCCAGGGTGATGTCGGCAAATCTGTCGCCCGTCAAGTTCCGCAATTCCTGGACCAGCATATTTTTGGCCTTCGTCACGATCTGATAAATCATCGTGTCATCTTTGGCATCGAAATTGACATACAGCATGGAGTTCTCGATGCGGTCCGCCACTCCGCTGGACATGACGGATCCGACACTGGGCTGGAACCTGAGGATCGTTTCCGTCAGTTTCGACCACAGCAGTTCAGCGGAAAAACGTTCTTTCAGACTCATCCCGTTCCGCTCTGCCAATGCCGCGGGCACTTCTTCCGGCAATTCCTGGGAGGCCTGTTCGGCAATTTCTTCTCCTGGGTCCTCATCGGACGATACTGCAACCGTCTGCACCGGTTCCGGAATTTCCGTCACAGGTTCCGTCACCTTTTCGTCTTTTTCCATAACCGGTTGATCATTATGGATTTCCGCTGTCGGAACGGTTTCCGTCATTTTTTCTTCCGGAGGATCAATAGGCACTGGTTCTGCGGCGGGAACAACTGGTTCAACTGCGGGAACAGGAGCCGGCTCCGGAACGGAAACACTCTGTTCGGCAACTGGTGACGGAGGAACAGACGGAGGTTCTGCGGCAGGTTCCGGATGCGGCGGATCCGCAGGAATTGACGGAGCGGTCTGCACCGGCGGCGGAAGCGTCACTTGCGGCGGCGGAACCGCAGGAACCGTCATGACGGACGGTTGATGATATGCCGGGATGCTGGCCAGCGTCGGGATCTTTTCGATTCCGTTCAGTTCGCCGTTCCTCCGGATCTCATTGAGACGGATCAGCAGGTCTTCCACTTTGACGGCATGGGCCGCCCGCATGGCTTTCAGCAGGATCGTTTCCATAAATACCTGTTTATTAATGGCATCGCGCAGCAGATAGGAGGATGCGGCCAGCTGTTCCAGCAGGATCTGCAGGATGTCCGGCCGGGTGACGGCAGCCAGTTTGCGGTAACTGTTGATCTTTTCCGGATTTTCATCCAGGACCGCCATCGGATCGGGCAGCACCAGACACAGCAGGATCCCGCGCAGCCAGCTCAGAATTTCCTCAAACAGGGTATCCAGATTCTTGCCCTGTCCGGCAAACTGATGGATCGTCAGGATCATGGAGGTCCGGTCATTGGTCAGAATGGAATTCAGCAGAGATTCCATTTCGCCGGGTGCGGTCAGACCGAACAGGGACAGCGCCTGCTCTTCCGAAATGGTCTCTTCGCCGGAAGCCGAACCGAAGAAGGAGACCAGCTGGTCCAGCAGGGACTGGGCGTCGCGCATGCCGCCGTCCGCGGCGCGGGCGATCACGTTCAATGCGGAACGGGATATCTTGATCTTTTCTTCGTTCGCAATGTATTCCAGACGTTTGGCGATCAGTTCGGAGGGGATCCGGCAGAGATCGAACCGCTGGCAGCGGGAAATCACGGTCGGCAGGACCTTGTTGACCTCCGTGGTGGCAAAAATGAACTTGGCATGGGCGGGCGGTTCCTCGATGGTCTTCAGCAGGGCGTTCCAAGCCCCTTTGGAAAGCATGTGGACTTCGTCGATGATATAGATTTTGTATTTGGAAGCGACTGGCAGATGCAGCACGTCTTCGCAGATGTCGCGCGCTTTTTCCACCTGGGTATGGGTGGCGCCGTCGATTTCGATCACGTCCACGCTGGACTCATCGGCGATTGCCTTGCAGGAGGAGCATTCGCAGCACGGTTCGCCGTCGATCGGATGCTTGCAGTTCAGCGCTTTGGCGAATATACGCGCCGAAGTCGTCTTGCCGATGCCGCGGGGACCCACAAAAAGATAGGCATGGGCGATCCGCCCTGTAACGATCGCATTGCGCAAGGTCCGGGCAATATGTTCCTGTCCGACCATGTCGGAAAAGCGCTGCGGACGCCATTTCCTTGCTGTAACCTGATATGCCATTGGGACTTACCTCTTTTTCTCCGGTTTGGCTGCAGCGGGGGGCGGCGGGTTCAGCTCTTCTGCCGCCTTTTCCGATGCCGCAGCAAGACGGGTGATGAAACTTTTCGTGAAAAATGCGTTTACGCTGACCGCGTTTTTATTCTGTCCGACGCGCACGGAAGTGACCCATTCCTGCATCAGTTCCGGATCGACCTGATTGAGCATCAGACCGCCGACCATGACGAACTGCTGGACCTGGATCAGAGTCTGTTTGGCCATTTTCTCATCGGCGCAGACGGCCGAAGCCTGGATCCACACTGAGCCGTCTTTTCCGCCGGAAAGTGAATATACTGCCCGCTGGATCTGCGGCAGATAGGGATTATCCGCCAGAAATTCCGGGGTGAATTCCACGAAACCGGAAACCAGTGCCTTCGGCACATTCAATTCTTTCCGCTTTTTCTCCGGCAGACCCGCGGAGCTGCGGTAATTGGAAAGTCCGTCCTTGGCGAAAACCGCCACATTCGGACTCAGGAACCGCACCGCGAAAGTGCGTTTTTTCAGGGCAACCCCGGGAAATATGTGATTGCCCTCCACCGTGAATCTCCGTTCGGCCGGATCGGTTCCCGGCACGGTGACCAGTTTTGATCCCGTCAGTTCTTCGATTTTCCGGCAGAATTCCGCTTCCGTGATCTTGGATTTGACGAAAATAAAGGTTTCATCGACCATCAGATCGGGGGTGACGGCAACGACTGTTTCGATCAGATTGCTGAAGTCCTGCACTTTTTCATTTTTCGGATCAAGCCCGGTCTGCCGGTTGATGTTGCTGACCAGATCCTGCCGGATGGATTCCATTCCGGCAAGGTCTTTCAGATTGACCTGGAGAACCTGTTGCGAATTACTGGGAATAAACTTGTGTATCTCGTTCGCAAAAAGAACCTTCGGCAGAATCACGGCGATGGCGGCGATCAATATCATACGCATGGTTCGGTCTTCCTTTCCGGGTTTCAGGATTTTTTGCCGGCGGTCACATAAAACGGATTCCCTTCCGGATCGGCGAAACGGCAGAACGCTTCCCCTTTTTGTTCCGTTTCCGGCAGTTCGGGAACCGCATAACCATATGCTTTCAGCCGGTCGCGGATCGTCCCGGCATCGGTATCGAAAAGCCAGGATATCCGGCTGGACGCTCTTGGCAGAACTGCTTCATAAGACGTTTTTTCCAGAATCAGACAAAATGAGTCATCGATCTGGAATTCCACTCTGAAATTACTGTCCAGCACCGGATCTCCGAGTCCCAGGACATCCCGGTAGAACACTTTGCAGGTGGTCAGATTTCTGACCTTGATAACAATTCCGAAATGTTTCTTTTTCATCCTGTCTCTTTTCCTTTAAAAATTACTTGATAATAGAACACTGAAACGGCCAAAAAGCAAATTGTTTTCGATTTTTAATCGTGATTTTTTCCGGATCCGCTGAAAATTGTACGCCGGATTGTTTACAGGAATCTTTTTTTCCCGCTTGATAACGGTACGGAAAGCATGTATATTACGGCCATCATGAAAACACAGGTTCATCCGCAGATTCTGGTGATACAGAAGATCAGTTCGGTGCTGATCCACGGACGCGACGTCGAGACCATGCTGGAAAAAGTGCTTGAGATCATCGACAGCGAAATGGGTATGCGCCGCGGCACTTTCTCGCTCCGCTACGGCGACACGCTCCAGATCGAAGCTTCCCATGGTCTGACCGAGGCGGAAAAGAAAAAAGGGTTCTATTATCTCGGCGAAGGCATCACCGGCCATGTCGCCCAGACCGGCCGCAGCCATGTGATCCCCGATCTCCGCAGCGATCCGCGGTTCCTCAACCGCACGGGCACCCACCATTACGACGGACCCGCGGCATTCATCTGCGTTCCGCTGTTCCATCACGACCGTCTGATCGGCACGCTTTCCGTGGACCGTCCGATCACACCGGACACCAATCTCGAAAGCGACACTGCTTTTCTGGAGATCCTCGCCGGCATCACCGCCGATTCCGCTTCCGAATGTCTGCTGCTGCATCAGGAAAAGCAGTCCCTGCTCGAAGAAAACCGCAAACTCCGCAACATGCTCCAGAACGCGCCGGGAAAACTGATCGGCAACTGCCGCGAAATGCAGCAGGTCTATACCGAACTCCGCCAGGTCGCTCCAACCGACGCCACCGTGCTGATCCGCGGTGCCAGCGGCACCGGCAAGGAACTGCTCGCTCACGCCATCGTCGAACTCTCCAACCGCAAGGACAAGCCGTTCATCACCCTGAACTGCGCGGCGCTGCCCGAGAATCTGGTCGAAAGCGAACTGTTCGGGCATGAAAAGGGCGCTTTCACCGGCGCGGTCTCCCGGCGGATCGGCCGCGCGGAAGCCGCCGACGGCGGCACCCTGTTCCTCGACGAGATCGGCGACCTCACCATGCAGACCCAGGTGAAACTGCTCCGTTTCCTGCAGGAGAGAACCTTTTCCCGCGTCGGCAGCAACGAGGAACTGCATTCCAATGTCCGTTTCCTCGCCGCGACCAGCCGCAACCTGGAAGACCTCATGGCGAAAAAACTGTTCCGCGAAGACCTTTTCTACCGTCTGAACATCTTTCCGATCATGATGCCTTCCCTGGCACAGCGCTCCAGCGATATCATCCTGCTGGCGGAACATTTCATCGAGATGCTCAATCTCAAATACGGCAAAAAAATCACCAAACTTTCGCCCGAGGCGATCCGGCTGCTGATGGCCTACAGCTGGCCGGGCAATGTACGGGAACTGGAAAACTGCATGGAACGTGCGGTCCTGACCGCTGCGGGCGACTGCATCCACCGGGCCAATCTGCCGCCCTCGGTGCAGGCCGCCGGAGAATCCGCAGACGGGGAATCGTCGCCCGGAACACTCGCCCACATGATGGCGGATTTCGAACGCGGACTGATCTCGGATGCCATCGCCCGGAATCACGGCAATCTTTCCGCCGCCGGACGCGAACTCGGCCTTTCTCCCCGGATGATGAATTACAGGATGCAGAAACTCGGCATCTCCAAAAAATAACGCTCGGTTCCCCATATCGGTTGAAAGTCGGGTTCACGCTTTCATCCATAACACAACAAAAAGTTATTATTTCTGATGTAAATAGAGATTGAAAATAAAATCCATGACTCCGGTAATTGAGCACGAATTACCGGAGTCATGGTAATATAATCTAAAAAAAGGAATTGTCAAGTAACAATGGGCTGGAAACATGAAATTTATCTGAAATAAATCAAGATGGTCATCAACTGATATTGGGAACAGAGCGAAAAAAACGCCGGTCCCGCAAGACCCGTCTCAACATTGCGGGACTTGCGGGATCGGCGGCAATTTTGATTTTTTTCAGATCGTTTTCAGCGCGTCATCCAATGCCTGGATGATGTCTTCCTTATTTTCAAGTCCGATGGACAGCCGGATCAGTTCCGGCGGGAGACCGGCCTTGATCTGGTCTTCCTCACTGAGCTGCGAGTGGGTGGTGCTCGCGGGATGGATGATCAGGCTCTTGGCGTCGCCGACATTGGCGATGATTGTGAAAAGATCGACGCTGTCGACCAGTTTCTGCGCTTCCGCGGCTCCTCCTTTGACCCCGAAAACGACCATTCCGTTGGCGCCGTCCGGCAGATATTTTTTCGCCAGCGGACTGAAGCCCGGATATTTCACCCAGGCGACTTTGGGATGCTTCTGCAGGAATTCCGCCACGGCAAGCCCGTTTTCGCTGTGCTTTGCGGTGCGGAGAGCCAGGCTTTCCAGCCCCTGCAGGAAGATCCACGCCGCATCAGGCGCGAGGGTCGGTCCCTGATTGCGCAGGCCGACCGTCCGCAGACGCAGGGCGAACGCGATTTCATTGGCAGGACCGAGATCATGTGCGAAACGCAGTCCATGATAACCGCGGTCGGGTTCGTTGTAGAGTGCGAATTTCGGATCGCTCCAGTCGAAGTTTCCGGCATCGATCACCGCACCGCCGATCGCCGTGCCGTGTCCGCCGATCCACTTGGAAAGCGAATGGATCACGATATTCGCGCCATGTTCGATCGGACGGAGCAGGCTCGGCGGCGTGAACGTGGAGTCCACAATCAGCGGCAGATGATGTTTTTTCGCAATAGCGGCATATCCTTCGATATCGGCAATGTCCAGACCCGGATTCCCTACCGTTTCGATATAGATTGCGCGCGTATGTTCGTTGACAGCCCCCTCGGCTGCGGCGAAATCGTTCACCGTGGTGAAATTGACCTTGATCCCCTGCTGCGGCAGGATCGCGTCGAACTGCGTGTAGGTGCCGCCGTAGAGATTGCTCGCCGCCACGATCTCGTCGCCCTGCCGGGCAATGTTCGTGATGGTGAAATAGATCGCTGCCGTTCCCGAAGCCAGGGCCAGCGCCGCCTTGCCGCCTTCCAATGCCGCAAGACGTTTTTCCAGCACATCTTCGGTCGGGTTCATCAGCCGCGCGTAGATGTTGCCGCTTTCCCGCAGCGCGAAAAGATCAGCTCCGTGCTTCGAACTTTTGAACGCATACGCAGTGGTCCGGTAGACCGGCACCGCCCGGGAAAGGGTGGCCGGATCGGGTTCCTGTCCCGCATGGATCGCCAACGTTTCAAGATGATAATTCTTTTTGCTCATTTTTTACCTCCTTTTTTAATACTCTATCAAAATGGTCGTGTTTTGATTGTGGGGCAATATATACCCCGGAAATCAATTTGTCAAATCAAAAAAAAATTTTTTTACAGTTTTTTTTCGGCGGCTTGAAAAAACCGGGAATCAGGTTCAAATTACCTCAGAAACAGCCGCGGGACATGGCGGCCGGAAATGGAGAAAAGAGGTAAAAAATGAAATTCGGACCTTATTCCATTGATGAAAAAGATGCGGCGCAATACCAGCTGCCTGATCCGCTGCTGACCGCGGACGGACGGCGGATCACGACGGCCGCTGAATGGATGAATTTCCAGCGGCCGAAGATCCTGGAACTGTTCAAAAAATACGAATACGGCGAGATCCTGCCTCGTCCGGACAGCCTGCGGTTTGAGCTCGTTTCGGAAAAAGACGATGCGCTGGACGGGCTGGCGGTACGGAGGGAAGTGAAAATCGTCTGCGGCATGCGCGGCGGCCGGGAATTTGCTTTTCCGGTCCTGGTTTATATTCCGAAAAAAAGGGAGACTCCGGCGCCGGTCTTCATCGGCCTGAATTTCAAAGGCAATCACAATACGACGAAGGAAACGGATGTCATTCCGACGGGTCATCTTATGCCGGGAAAACTGGCGGAACCGGAACGCGGCAAACAGTATGGCCGCTGGGTGCCGGATGAACTGGTGCGGCACGGATTCGCTTCCGTTACCTGCTGTTATCATGATATTTTTCCGGACCGTGCGGACGGCGCGGACGACAGTGCACTGCAACTGTTTGCCGATGCCAGGGGAAAAGTGCCTGCCATCGGCGAAAAATATTCGGTGATCGGCGTCTGGGCCTGGGGCCTGAGCCGGATGCTCGATTATGTGGAAAGCGATCCGCTGCTGGACGGACAGCGAGCAGCAGTCCACGGTCATTCCCGGCTCGGCAAAACTTCGCTGTGGGCGGGTGCAATTGATCCGCGTTTCCAGCTGGTGATCTCGAACTGTTCAGGCTGCTGCGGCGGCGCGTTGCACAAGCGCAAGATCGGGGAAAATCTCTCCCAGCATTTTCAGGCGCATCGGGACATCGGATTGCCGGCCTGGTTCGTGAACGAAACCGAAAAATATATCTGGCGCGAAGAGGATCTGCCGATCGACCAGCATGAACTGATGGCGCTGATCGCGCCGCGGCCGCTGGCGGTCGGGACTGCGACGCTGGATTTCAACGCCGATCCGAAAGGCGAATTCCTGGCCTGTCGCGCCGCCTCGGAAGTCTACGGGCTCTTCGGTTCGGTGGGCCTGCCGGCCGAAACCATGCCGGAGCCCGATGTGAAGATTTCCGGCGACATCAGTTTCCATTATACGACCGGACCGCACGATCAGACGCCGGCCGACTGGGCACATTATCTTGATCTGGCGGAAACTTTTTTCCTCCGGAAATAAAAAACAGGCGGGATGCCGTCATGCAGCATTCCGCCTGAATTGAATGTCCAAAGTTATTCGAAAACCAGTTCGCCGAATTCATCGGGGAGATGGAAATCGAGCTTGGAAAGCGGCATCCAGGAGAGCCAGTGCGGATGCGAAGTCTGATCCGCGCACTTGGTGAAATTGGCATGCCAGACCTGGCCGGAAAGTTTCGGATCGATCGCGGTGTATTTGGTGAAGAAGGACATCGGGATCGCGAAACCGAGCCGCCAGGTGGTCGGTTCCTGGATCTCCGGATCGACGATCTTCGGCAGCGTGTGGAAACGCCTGATCGAATCGAGGTCGGCCTGCGGCACCAGGTCATATTCATGCGAGCGGCAGTTCAGCACATGGTAAAGCAGGATGGTGCCGCCGCAGTTCATTTCGAAGTTGAAATATTTCTTTTCGCCGGCGGGCCGCACGAAAAATTCCACGCAGCTGTCGGTGCAGACCTGTCCCTGATCGGCTTTCTGGACCGCGCGCACATACCGGTCTTTCACCTGGAAAAGGCCATAGATGCCCTGATCGTCGTAAACCATCCGGATCTCGGTGCAGGGATGGTGGCTGGAGCTTTTGTCGAACACCACTTCGAGTTTCTGCGTGACCGCATTTGCCCAGACGGGACTGTCCCATTCGGCGGAAATATCCACCGGACCGACCGCTTTTTTCACAAGATAAGAAGCCATTCTCAAATCCTTTCTGTTGGCTGATGAAATCGTGTTCCGGTAATTTTGCCTGTTTTACAGAAAAAAGCAAGCGGGAAAATGATTTTTTTTGAAAAAAACGGCATTTCGGCAGTTTACTTTTGAAATTCGGATGTTACCAGAGAATAATTTCAAAACGATTCGGGTTACCGGGAAGCTGATTATCCTGAAATCATAAAACTGGAATTAAAAAAAGTTTTTTTCAGCTTGTTCGTATAATTTGACATTTACTTTTCGGCAGATATGGACTGTAAGCCGGCAGCGGCAGCATTGCTGCCGCACAGGGGAAAAATCGTTTTTTCGATATTCCGATTTTCTTTTGGCCAATTTTGGTTATAAATCGTGTGGTTTATTCTTTTTCTTAAAAAGATGTTCTTTGAAAATTTGATTATTTTTTTATACCCAATAAAAACATTTTTATTGGGGAGGGGGGATTGCCGTAACCTGATTTTCCGGGAAAGAACGGAAACCGCTCAGTAAAATTAAGTTTCGATAAATCATTTTCAACCATAATCAAAAAAAGGAGAAGAGATCATGGACGAAAAAAGCAGAAAAGAACTGGAAACCATTGAAATCGAACACCAGGTCGGAGTCATCCGGCACGATTTGCCTGGCGATGCTTTGAAAAGCGCCAGACTGGTCCTGGCAGCCAAAGAAAAAAAGTGGAGTGAGGTGAAAAAAATGCTGGACGGGGGGGCAGACCCCAGAATCTGCCGATATGCGGATACCGACGGACAGGTGGAGTCCGCGCTGTATTTCGCTTTGAAAGACATGAGATTCATCCTTGCCCGCGAACTGTATGAAGCCGGCGACCGCCTTGACGACCTGATATGTGCCGGAGAAAATATCCCGGAATCAGTTGTGTCATTTCTTGCCTTCGAAATGAGCCGCGGCAAAAACTATTATTACGATCCGAGCAAACCTCTTTTCGAGAGTTGTCAGCAGTCGACTTTTTATCAAATCAAAAAGCTGACCGATTCCGCCAGCCTGGAAGAAATGAACAGAAGCATCGAACCGTTGGTCCGGCAATGGATCTGTCATTTCAACAACCCGATTTATATCGGCATCATGGAAACTTTCATCGCCAGAGGCGCCAAGCTTGCCGAACCGGTAAAAAAAGAACTGCTTGCAAAAATCAATTCTTTATGCAGCATTCCGAGCCCATGGAATCCCGATAAAGAAACCGTCGAAAAGATGGTTTCACTCGTCAGTCAAGCATAAAAACGGTTCATAAATAATCTTAAACAAAAGGAGTTTTAATATGTTATATGCATTGAAGTTTTTTTCCCTCGTCTTATTCGAAGTTTTAAAAATTACCGGACCTGCACTCCTGGTCGTTTTCATCGTGCTGGCTCTGGCCTGTTACGGCTTCCAGATGGTCAGGCTCTTTTTCAAATTCTGATCCATAAACAGGAACCGGCCGGCAGCCGTTCCGGATTTTCCGGTGAAACGGCTGCCGGCCGGGATCGGATTCATTATGAAGTATGAACTGTAAACCGTCTGCGCCAGTTTTGCTGCCGCAAAGGTTAAAATTGTTTTTTCGGTATTCCGATTTTACTTTTTGCCAATTTTGGTTATAAATCGGGTGGTTTATTCTTTTTCTCAAAAAGATGTTCTTTGAAAATTAGAGAATTTATTATACCCAATAAAAATTTTTTTATTGGGGAGGGGGATTGCCGTACCCTGATTTTCCGGGAAGGAACGGCAACCGCTCAGTGAAGTTAAGTTTCGTTAAACCATTTTTCAACCATAAAACCAAAAAAAGGAGAAGAAAGTATGGACGAAAAAATCAGAAAAGAACTTTAAGATGAACACCAGATCCGGATCATCCGGCACGATTTGAACAGAAATTCAAAACAACAGGAGTTTTAATAAGAATGATTATTGAAGCACTTCTCACTCTTCTCGAAATTTTCAAGAACGGCATACCGATATTTCTGACCATTTTTGTCGTGATGGCTCTGGCATGTTACGGCATTTCGCTGGTCAGACTCTTTTTCAAAATCTAGTCCATAAGCAGGAAACCGTCGTCAGCCGTTCCCTTTTCTCGAGGGGAAACGGCCGGCGGCCGGGATCATATTCATTTCACAAGCAAAACCGGAAAAGGAGAAAAGTCATTATGGGGATCCTCTTTTTGGCATTTGTTGCCATCGGTCTGGTCGCACTGCTGAGCAATATCGCCGCCGCCATCGGTCAGGTGATCTGCGGCCTGTTCAAATACATCATTTTGCCGTTCGGACTGTTTTTGTGTATCTGCTACATTATCAAATATGGGCTGTAAACGCGGTTTTTTTCACGAATTTTTTGGAACGTGCTTGAAAATTTTACCATAAGGTGGTATTAATATGATATTGTCGGATCGGGTATGCTCAGATCGAAGCCGGCGGGTCTTTTCGATTTCAGGCAGGATCCGGCTTTAATAAATATCAAAGGAGGAATGGCAAAATGTGTGTGCTTGACTTGCAATGCTGGGAAAAAACGGAAGCATTTGTATCGGGGTTAAATTATTTTAAACAAAAGTTCCGCGCCATTGTCACTGTCAATTTCGAAGGAATTCATCAGTATCCCTGCTGGATCGGACCTAAAACCAATGGACACGGGACAGGAGCGATTCTCATCGGCAACGCGAATCCGCCTCCATCTCCTCAACGGACTATGTATAGCGTGGCTGAAGCCGTTCCCGTTCCTTGTCAAGGCTATACCTTATACCGATTTAAGTACGCAGAACCTGGCATTAATGAGGGCTATGGAGAAATGCGCAGATACCTTTGGAATCAAAGAGATGATACGGCATCAATTGTCATTCTTGATATTGCATCTTTAAATAAAATCACACCGGCAAATATTTCAGGACAGTTCGCAAACTTGGGTTCATTCGCTGTTGCTGAAGAGAACAATAAATAAAACTTATAAAAAAACATTCCAAGAAACGTTTTTCCCTTCTGATAGAAATTGACTATTGGAAAAAACGTTTTTTTGCCAAAGAGGATCTGCGTCTGGATTCTGATTTTGGTTCTGTTCCGGCAGTGGCCCTGGATTTCCTCGCCTTCGAGATGCGTGACGGCAGGAACTATTTTCGCGATGAAAGCAAATCTTTTTCCGAATGCTGCCGTCTCATTCTTTTTGAGGCGGCAGCGTTTTTTCATGAATCCTTGTCCAACTCAAAGAACATCCTTTGCAAGACTTTGACGGAAAGACGATATCATCTTAAAAATCAGCTGTTCCCGGTTCATAACTGGAAAAATGCCGGAATCATGCTAAATTATCGGAAATGAAGGAACCCGGGAGTATGGATCATGGATTGGGAAAGCATTGTCAAACGCGGCGTGGAATCCGACGAACTGGATTACAAAGCAGCCCAGAACTGGAATAAACTTTCCCGGACGGGGCGCGCCAAATTCGCCCGTCACTGTATGGCGCTGGCCAATACCAAAGGCGGATATGTGGTGGTCGGAGTCGGCGAAGACGAGGGCGGACGGCCGGCGCTGTTCACGGGTCTGACCGAGGAGGAACTGCAATCTTTCGATCCCACCGAGATCGGCACTTTCGTCAACCGTTTTTCCGATCCGCAGGTGGAATTCACGCTCGAACGGCCCGTAGTGGACGGCAAGCAATATGTGGTGTTCGCGATCAAACGTTTTTCCCAGCTGCCGCATGTTTGCACGGGCGGCTGTGAGCACGAACTGCAGCAGGGGGTTTTCTACATCCGGACTGCGGACGCTTCGAGCCGGCCGGCGTACCGTGCCAGCGAGGTCCATGCGCTGATTCAGCGGGCCATGCGCAATCAGCGCGAACTGCTGGGACGGATGCTGCGGGGACTGCTTTACGAAAACCATACCGCGGTCTCAGGCAATGAGGACCAGAGCCGTTTTCAGGAAGAACTCGGCCATTCGCGGCAGCTGTTCGCCAAATTGTTCAAAGGGAAAAGCCAGGCTTTGCAGGCGGAACTGACGATCACGCCGGACCGATATGCGGCGGAACGCTTCACCCTGTCGGAAGTCCGGGCGGCGGCGGAAGAATCCTGCGGAACGGCCGCGGATTCCCTGTTCATCGGTCTGTCCGATCTGCGCGAAGCTTATCTTACCAACGTCTCGCTCCGTTACGGCGGCAAAAACGTTTTCTGGCAGATCTTCCGGACCGGTCAGTTTCATTTCCGCTGTGTGCTGCCGGAACGGCCTGACAATGTGATCTCATACGGCCGGCTGTGCGATCTGGTGGCAGATGCAGTGAATTTCTGTGCGCAGCTTTACGGATCGCTCGGATTCAGCGATCAGACTTTGCGGCTGGACGTGTCGCTTTTCAATGCGGAAAACTGCCGGCTGGATTTCCCCGGAACAGATGTCGCCAATACGGTCTGCCGGATCCCGGAAATCGAGGTGCATCTGAACTTTTCCGCCGCCGATTTCATTTCAGGGCGCGCGGTGCACGCAGATTCCCTGATCCGGCGTCTCTGCGAACGGTTCAATATTTCCGACGGGCGGCATCTGGACCTGAAGTCCCGCATCGAACAGCGGCTGCGTTTTCAGCAGAACGACTGAACTTTCCGGTTTCTTTGCGGTCTTATTTCCAACAGATAATTTTTCAATGAAAGGAATCATCAATATGTGGAAAAAAACGATCATTCTGGGGCTTTTCTTCTGCTGTGCGGCGGTATTCGGCGCGAAACTGGAAACCAAAACCGCAGTAGACAAAAACGGGTATCAGTATAAATATGTGACGAACGACCCGTACAACGCCCGGGAATATACGCTGAAAAACGGATTGAAGGTCTATCTTTCCCGGATCCCGGTGCAGCCCCGGATCTCGTTCAAGCTGGCAGTCCGCGCCGGACTGGCCGATTCGCCGCCGGAAGCGACCGGCCTGGCGCATTATCTGGAACACATGCTGTTCAAAGGCAACCCCCGGATCGGCGCCTTGGACTATGCCAAAGAAAAAGCCCTGCTCGACCGGATCGAACAGCTGTTCGAAAAGCGCCGCAAAACCGCCGATCCAAAGGAGAAAGAACAGATCTACGCCGAGATCGATCGTCTTTCCGGCGAGGCTGCGAAACATGCCGCCGCAGGCGAATACAGTCAGCTGATCGCTTCGATCGGCGGGTCGGGGCTGAATGCGTTCACCGCCTCGGACATGACGGTCTTTGTGGTAAACATTCCCGCGCAGGAACTGCCGAAACTGCTGCAGCTGGAATCGGAACGTCTGCGCGATCCGGTCATGCGGCTTTTCCATACGGAACTCGAGGCTGTTTACGAAGAATTCAACCGGGGCATGGACAACGACAGCCGGCTGATGTATGAAGCGGTGAATGCCAAACTTTTTGCGCCGCATCCCTACAGCTGGGTGCCGTTCATCGGCAATCCGGAACACCTGAAAAATCCATCCATCACCGAGATCACCGCTTTCCTGAAAAAATATTACGTGCCGTCGAATATGGCGATCCTGCTGGCGGGCGACCTGGATTTCGACCGGACCATCCAGCTGGTTGACCGGTATTTTGCCGGGATCCCGGCGGCGCCGGCCCCGCCGCGCCAACTGCCGAAAGCGGGGAAACTGACCGGCAATCAGTATGTAAAAGTGAGCAGTCCGAAAGCGGAATCGGTCCGGATCGGTTTCCGGGTCGAACCCGGACGCCGCAACGAACTGCTGGGCTCCCTGCTGGGCGATCTGCTCTCCAACGGCTCCACCGGACTGATGGACAACGATCTGATCCTCACGCAACGCGTCATGTCCGCATCGGCGGGACTGGATGACCGGCGCGATTATTCCCTTTTCCTGATGTCCGGCACGCCGAAAGCGGGACAGTCGCTGGATCAGCTGGCAAAACTGCTGCTGGACGAACTACAGAAGGTGCGCGACGGGAAATTCAGCGAGGAACTGCTCAAGGCGCTGATCCTGAATTACCGGAAGGGTCTGGTCGGTGCGCGGGTAAGTCCCGAATCCGCTTTATGGACCTATCTGGACGCTTTCGTGAAAGAGCGAGATTACGCCGAGAATCTCCGTGTAGTCGACGATCTGGAAAAGATCGGCAAGAAAGAAATCGTTGATTTTGCCAGAACTTTGAAACATTATGTCCGGGCAGACAAGGTGACCGGCAAAGCGGATGATTCGGGCAAGGTCCCCAAGCCGAAAATGACCCCGGTCACGGTCAATTCCGGGAAGAATTCCGCCTACGGGAAAGCGTTTCTTAAACAGCCGCCCACGCCCTTGCCAGCGCTGGATGTGATCGACTTCAAGAAAGACTTTTCGATCCTGCCGATGAAGGACGGCGACCGGCTGTTCTTCAACCGCAAACTGTCGCCGGTGCACGACACCTTGTTTTCCCTGGAGGTCTATGTGGAGGCAGGATCGGAAGACGATCCGCTGCTGCCGCTGGCGCTCGGGTATCTGGATTTTCTCGGCACGGCGAAATACAATGCGCAGGAGCTCCGCTGGGAATTCTACAAGGACGCACTGGATTTCTCCTTCTCCTGCGGCGCGGAACGCAGTTCGCTGGACCTGAGCGGATTTGCTTCGAAAATGGAACGCGGACTGGAACTGGCCGATGATTTCCTGAATAATATGAAACCGGATGAAAAAGCCTGGAAAGCGTATGTCGGACGGCTCCTGAAAGCCCGGGCGGACGCGAAAAAAAGCCAGCAGGCCAATTTCCGCGCCCTGAATAATTACGCCGCCTATGGTCCGGACGTGAAAAACAATCCGTTCCTGTTCGGCAATCTGCCGAGTGAAAAGGAACTCAAGACGATCACCGCCGAGCAGATGGTGAAGCTGGCGAAAAAATGTTTCAGCCGGCCGCGGATGTATGTCTATGCCGGCCCGGAAAAGGCTGACAAGCTTGCCGCACGGCTGGAAAAGAGCCTGAAGAAACCGGTTCAGATGAAATTCGCCAAAACGGAAAAAAGCCGCAAATTCAAGCAGCTGCCTACCGAAAAACCGCGGGTCTTCCTGCTGCCGTATGATTCTGCGCAGTTCCTCGTGGGGCTCCGCACGCGGGCGGAAAAATTCTCGCCCGATCCGGTGTATATGGCCAAGATCATGCTGTTCAACCAATATTTCGGCGGGGGCGGCCTGGATAATGTGGTGTTCCAGGAGATCCGCGAGTCCCGCAGCCTAGCTTATTCCGCCTATGCCGTCTATTCGAATGCGATGGAAAAAGACCGTTACGACATCATCTTCGGTTTCGTAGGCACGCAGCCGGACAAATTCTTCGATGCGGCAGACCAGATGCTGAAACTGTTCCGCAAGATGCCGCTTTATCCCGGCAAGCTCGAACAGGCCCGGACCAAACTGCTGAAAAACCTGAGCGCCTCCAAAACCTACGGCAATCTGGTCGGAATCTGGTTCCAGTCGGAAAAAACCGGGATCAAACGCGACCTGAAACCGGAGATCTTCCAGGCGCTGCAGAAGATCACGCCGCAGGAAATTGCGGATTTTGCGGCAAAGGAACTCGCCCCCCGGCCGTATGACATTTTCGTGGTCGGACCGGTGGATAAACTCGACCGTGAAAAACTGAAGAAATACGGAGAGATACTGACCGTCACCGAAACAGATCTTTGGCTATTAATCTATCCAACGGAGCAATATCATGGAAATCACTTACCGGGAAGAAGTCAAACGGAAACTGGTCCATCTTTCATCGTTATGGATGCCGGCGGCGACGCTGCTGCTGGCACCCTGGCCGTGGTGTGCACCGGTCATCTTTTTTCTCCTGCTGCTCCTGACTCTGGTGTCCGAACACGATTACGCCAACGGCGGAAAGTATCTCGGCCGGCTGTATGGGAAACTGTTCGGGCAGATGCTCCGCAATGAGGTGAAACCCGGACAATGGATCGTATCCGGCGGAGCGCCGGTCCTGGCCGCGGCACTGCTGGTCAATCTGCTGTTTCCCGCCTGGATCGCCGCCGGCGCACTGACCGTGATGCTGACCGGCGACATCGCCGCAGCACTCATCGGCAGAAAATTCGGACGCCATAAACTGGTCAACGGCAAATCGCTGGAAGGAACGGTCAGTTTCATCATCGTCGGCTATATCGCGCTGGCGGCGGTTCTGATCATCACCCATCGTCCTCTGCTGCCCGATTTTGCGGTCGGATTGGCGGCGGTGCTGGTCGGGGGTGTGGTCGAGCTGTTCCAGAAACAGCTCTGGCTGGATGACAATCTTTCCATCCCGCTCAGTGTCGGACTGGTCCTGCTGCTTACCCTGCTGTGACCTTACAGGCAGATCCCGATGACGCCCAGCAGACAGAGCCCCAGCGCAAGCCATTGCACCGGCCGGCGTTTTTCACGCAGGACCAGGATCGCGAAGATCTCGAAAAAGATGATGCAGGAACCCACCATGAGGGGATACGCCACGGACCCGATGCCCGCCTGCGAGAGAATGTCCATGCCCGGATACAGCAGCAGATAGGACGAGACCATTTCCGGGACTTCCAGCAGCAGGCAGTTCTGCCAGACCGCGAGCCGGCGGAAATGATCACCCAGTTCCGTGAAGAACAGTTTTCCCTTGGGCAGTTCCAGGATCACTGCGCCGAGGCCGAGTCCGACTGAAAACGCTGCGGTCCGCCAGATGCTCGATACCGCCTGCGCTTCCGGAAAATACGAGGGCAGATTGCTCAGCATCTGCGAAAGGCCGGTCATCAGAAAAGATCCGAACGCCGGCAGTTTCCAATCGCCTTCGGACGAGGTCTTTTTGCCCATGCCGAAGAGCGCCAGCGCGGCCAGCAGGGAGACCAGTCCGCTGATCCGCAGGATGTTCAGCCTGACTCCGAAAAAGATGACGCCCATGAAGAACGGAAAGACAAATCCGGACTGGATGATGCTCCAGATGATGCCGTTCGGCCCTTTCTGCATGGCGCGGGACATGAAATCGAGCTGGAAATAATTGGCGATGCCGCAGATCACCAGTACGCCGAAAGTGATGAAATATCCGAAAGGAGTGAGGCGGGGAAATCCCTGATACAGACCGATGGCACAGCTTACGGCCAGTGCCAGCATCGAACTGAAGATCAGCAGATAAGGGATCTTGATATTCTGGCGCGGGGCTTTTCCCATGACATAACCGAAAAAGGTCCAGCCGAGCCCCACCAGGACCATCGAACCGATGCCGAAGAAGATCATTTGACACCTGATCCGGTATATGATAACGATTTCATGAAAAACACCTCGCCGACTGCGTGATTTGAGGTTGGAAATATAGCACAGCCGCCGTCGTTTTTCAAGTAAAAAAGTTTCATGTCCGTTGCTTCCGGTATCCGGATTCAGGAAAATCATGGTTTTGTCCTGAAATCGGTCTTTTCCTGTTTGAAAAATCCGGTTTTGAGAGTAATGTATCCCAGTTCCGGGGCTGCTCCGGAACAAAAAACATGAACTGGTTTTTGATGAGGAGATATGAAAATGCCCCAGCTGAAAATGATCTTCAATGCGGAAACGACTCCGATGCCGGAACTGACCGTGGCGGAAGGATTCCGTCTTCGGACGATCGCCGATTCCGAACTTGCACTTTACAACGAACTGCGGGTCTCGGTCGGCTTTCCCGCCTGGGAACCGGACTACCTGCAGAAATTCCGCGGTAAAGTGCTGCCGGATGCCATGTTTCTGATCGAGGAGATCTCCACCGGACGTTTTGCCGCGTCCGCGACCGCCGAAACCACCGACATGCCGGAATTTGCCTCGATCGGCGTGCTGGGCTGGGTGATGACCCATCCCGATCTCCGCGGCCATCATCTGGGGCGTTCGGTCAGCGTCGCCGCCATGCACCGCCTTCATGAGGCCGGTTACCGCACGTTTTCCCTGCTGACCGATGATTTCCGTCTGGCCGCGGTCAAAACCTATCTGGACCTGGGCTGGAAACCGTGGCTGTATCTCGACGATATGGAGGGCCGCTGGCGTGCACTGGCTGAAAAATTCAACCGCAGTTTCGATTCGCTGGGCTGTCTTCCGCTGCAGACCCGTTTTCCTGATAAAAAATCATGATCGGAGAATCCCGATGAAAAAAAACACTGTCCCGAAAGTCATTGACACCACCCCGCTTTTCCCGCCTGCGGCCGACCGGAAAGCGTGGCAGACCGTGCTGCAGATCCCCCGCAACCGGAAGATCGCACGCGAACTGGTCCGGATGGCGGACCGTCTGCTGGATGAACCGGTACCGGCTTTGCCTGCGTCATTGTTCATGGAATTCATCCGCAACGGCAACCGCGGGCATTACCAGACCCCCTACTTCACCCGCCGTTACAATTTAGGGGCGCTGGTCCTGGCGGAAGTCTTCGAATATCAGGGAAAATATCTGGATAGGATCGCGGATTATCTGTGGGAGATCACCGCGGAACATACCTGGTGCCTGCCGGCGCACTGCCACATGGAAAAAGATCCGCTGCCGGAACCCCCGGCCGAGATCGTCGATCTTTTTGCCTCCGAAACCGGAATGACGCTCGCGCAGGTGCTGAATCTGCTGGAAAACGAACTGACGGCGGTTTCCCCGAACCTGGTGCGGACCGTCCGGGAAAATATGATCCGCCGCGTGATCGAACCGATCCTGAAAAAACCGTTCCCATTCTGGTGGATCGAGGGCAGGAACAACTGGACCCCGTGGTGCTGCAGCAACTGCCTGAGCACGGCGCTCTGCGTGCTGCGCGATCAGCCGCAGAAACTCCGGCAGACGGTCGCCGTTGTGCAGGAAGGGATCGACAAATTCATCGAAAAATATCCTGCCGACGGCGGCGGGATCGAAGGTCCGACCTACTGGACCAAATCGCCCGGCATGCTGCTGCATTATCTGGAACAGCTCCGTTCCTGGAGCGGCAGTCCGAAGATCAGACCGATGGCGGAATATATCATCGACGCCTGGATGTCACCCTCGTTTTTTGCGGCGTTCGGCGACTGTCCGGCGCGGGCCATCCTGCCTCCGGCGGATGGAAAGGGCCGCAAAAGCCGCATCCGCTCCTGCGCGATCCTGCCGTGGCTCTGCTGCCGGTTCGGAGAGCGGGTCGGCAGTGACGCACTGGTCGCAATGGGAGTCAAGACGGCGCGCGACTATCCCGTCGGGACGCTGCTGCGCGATCTGTTCGGCGCGCTGGCCTTTTTCTGGTGGGTTCCCGCCCGCGGTCCGGCTCTCCGCAGGAAAAAACTCGCTTTTTATCCCCAGACCCAGCTCATGTTCCTGAATGAAGACGGGATCTCAATGGCGCTCAAACGCGGCGGCGCGGTCCCGCATCATCACAGCGACGTCGGGCAGATCATCCTGATCTGGCGCGACACCCCGCTGCTGATCGACCTGGGATCCACCGAATACCGCCGGGAAACTTTCAGCGAGCACCGCTTCGAAAACTGGCGGCTCAATGCCGAAGGACACAATGTGCCGCAGTTCAACAGCATCCGCCAGGCGGACAGACCGCCGGTCGAACCGGACACGATGACGGTGTCGGAAACCCCGGACTGCGTGGAATGCCGGATGGACCTGACCTCGGCTTATCCGGAATCTGCGGGAGTCAAGTCCTGTGTCCGGCGCGTGATCTGGGACCGGAAAGCCAGAACCATCGAGATCCGCGACAGCTGGAAACTGAAAAAACGTTCCGGCAATACCGTCCGCATCCCGTTCTACACTTCCTCGCCGGTGGTCCGCCGCGGGGAACAGTGGAAAATCGCCGGAGTGCCGGTCCGGATGGAAAACTGCACCGCATCCGTGGAACGCGTTCCGCTGGAGGATTCCGTGCAAACCGTCCACTGGGGGAAGAGTGTCACCCGGATCGATGTGACGGCACAGTCCGGAGCCGAGGGCGAATGTCGTCTGGTTTTCGCTTTCCAGCCTGCTCCGGGCGGGAAACGGCGTCTTTGACTTACTGTTTTTTCAGTTCGAGCTTATAGGAAACCGGATGGCTTTCCCGATATAATTTTTCGTAGGCGGCATCCAGCTGTTTCAAGATCGCGGGGACCTGTTTCTTGTTCTTTTTGTAGTTCTTGATCACGTTGGAATAATACACCTGATTGGAGCCTTTCCGGTCAATGAAACGGCTCTTGTACCATTGATCCGCCGCTTTGCAGCAGCTCTCCGGATCGCTGAGATCCGCGTTCTGCGACTTGGCATACCGGTCACCCTGCACCACCGAACGCAGACGGCCGAAACAGGAACGGATGACCTTGATCTGGGCAAACACCTTTTTCGCCTGGCGGCGGGACGGCGTATCCAGAACCGCCAGATCGATCCCTTTGGCAAGGTCGCCGGAGGTAAAGACACCGATCTTCGAACCGTTGGCGGACAATTGGTAGTTCCCGTCGGCCAGGCCGATGACCTGCAGGGATTCGGTATTGAAATCTGCCGTGAACGGAACCAGCGCATCGATTCCTTCATGCAGCTTCTCCGGAATGAAAGGCAGACGCTCCGGCGCATATTCGAAAGATATTCCTCCCGCATCGGTTTTCACATTGCGGACGGCGGCATGGTTTGCCGTTCTGACCTTTCCGGCAGCGGCATCGACGGCGACTTCCGCGATCCTGCCGTCCAGCAGTCCCGCCTCGCGGCAAAGGTAATAAGCCATCAGCAGATGTCCGAGCGCATTCGGGTGGACATTGTCCTTGCGCATGGGAGAGATCTTCGGCTGCTTTTTCAGGACCTCCGTCATGGGAATATGGAATTCAACCGTTTCCAGACCGCGTTCCCGGGCAATTTTCCGGACGATTTCGGCTGCGGCCGCCAGTCCCGCTTCATTATACGTCGAAGGGTTGTTGTTTACATACTGGTTATAAGGGGTCGGCGTGATCAGGACTGCCGTTACGCCGGCTTCCTTCAGCCGGTCGCAGATCCGGTTCAGGTTGTTTTCATAATTCTTCAGCGGTTTCAACCGTTTCTCATCCATGGCTGTGCCGCCCTTGGAATAAAGCGACAGATTGATATCGTTCATTCCGAACATGATGAACACGCGGTTCGGTTTTTTGTCCAGGACATCATATCCCAGCCGGGCGAGACCGCCGGAGGCGACATCTCCGGAAATGCCGGCATTTTCCAGCCGGATCCTGCCGGGACGCCGAAGCTGATAAACGGCCTGGACCCAGTACAAGAATTCTCCGCCGTGGGTGATGCTGTCGCCCAGAAAAATAACCTTGTCACCATCTTTGAACGGGGTTACGGCATGGACCCACAAGACACCGCAAAGCAGGACCAGCAGCGAAAGACATTTTTTGCCTGAAAGCATGATCGATCTCCTATTATTTGGTTGAACTTCTCCGAATGTGACTTGTTCACTGGACATCAAACTAGCCCGCCGCAGCTTCTTTTTCAAGTCCCGATGAAAGAAAAAAAGACAAAACAGGGATTTTCCGGCTCCGCCGCATGGACTATTTTTACCTTGCGGCGAAGCCGATACTTGAAACTTGAAGTGAGCGAAGCGAACGGTTCTTGAAACTTGCAACCTTGGCAGTGCTCAGCTGAGCGCTGCAAGTCCGGTGCTCCATTCCGCGCCGACCGAACCGTAATAATGCCATTCAAGGGTATCCTCGCCCATGACCAGCAGGACACCGATATCGCCCGCTGCGGTCCGGATCCGGAGATCATCCACGCCGTCGCCGTTGAAATCCGCGATCTGTTCGACCGCAGTGTCACCGAAATCGCCGAGACCCATCCAGCCGGCCGCATTGCCGTTCTGCACCAGCCAGGCGCCGTAATAACCGCCGTTCTTCAGCAGGACATCGTCCGTGCCGTCGCCGTTGAAATCACCAGCTCCGGCGATTTCAAAGCCGTCTCCGAGGGTATCGAGGTCAGCCCAGGCCACGGTGCCGTCCGCCTGCGTCAGCCAACAGCCGGCGAATCCCTCATCGTGCGCCAATACCACGTCATCGCGCCCGTCGCCATTCAGGTCGCCGATGGCAGAAAGTTTCCATTCGCTGCTGAGACTCTGGAAATAGTTCCAGCCCTGGCCGTCCGTGAAGAAACACCCGACCGCACCGCTGTCGGTACGCAGCAGCAGGTCGCTCTGTCCGTTGCCGTTGAAATCACCGAGTCCGAGGATCTGCGCATCGCTGTTGAATTCGCCGACCGATTCCCAGCCGGTGACCTTGCCGTCATCGCCCGTCGTCCAGGCGCCGATGAAATTGCTGTCGCTCACGACATACACGTCATCGGTATTTTTCCCGGCCGAGGTCTTGCCCGTGCCGAAAATCGTCCAGCCGGCATTGCGCTGACTCAAATCGCCCCACACGGGGATCTGATCTCCCTGGATCAGCCACGCGCCGGTCGCGCCTTCCGCACCATGGCCGGCTTCCGTGACCGACAGGATCACATCCGCGCGTCCGTCCGCGTTCAGGTCGCCCGAGGACGGCTTGCCCGCGACCGGTGCGGTCACGGTCAGCGTACTGACCTTGACATTGCCGACATGGTCGGTGGTCCGCAGGGTATATTCGCCATCTCTGACGGCATTAAAGTAATAACGTCCGTCGTCCTCCCTGTAGATCTCCTGCCACTGATCTTCTCCGGTCTGCATCTCCAGCCGCGGGCTGGGATCCAGATTGTCGGTGACCTTGACCGAAACCAGGACTTCCTGACCGGGTTCCGGTATTTCGCCTTCGAACCGCAGACCGGAGACTTCCGCCGGGAGATCATCGTAATTGACCGTGTAGGTGACGGCCAGCGACTCTTTGCCTTGTTCGTCCGTGGTCATGAACTCCACGTCGCAGAATTCCGTGATCGTAAGTTCCTGGCCTTCTTCCAGGAGAGTCCAGCCTTCGTCCGCCGGAGAGGCCGCGGAACCCCACATCGGATCGTTGTTCAGACTGGCTGACGCCGATGCGGACTGGACCGCCCGCCGGATCCTGAACCAGAGCGATCTGCCATACTGGTTGACCTGCGCCTTGATATGGAATCCCTGATTCGACCACTGGCCTTTCGCCACCTGCTCGCCGTTGATGGTCGCAACGATGCTTTCCACCGCCGCTTTCGTGGTCTGGATCCTGAAGTTCAGTCCCAGCGATTCGCTGTTGGTCAGGCTGTAAACCAGATTTTCGCTCTTCTGGATGATGTCTCCAACCGAGAAATCGCCGATCTTCTGGCCGCCGCAGTTGACCGTCAGCGTGCCGTTGAAGTCCGCCGCGTTTTCCGCCAGCACATACCGACCGTAGGACTGGTCGCCGGAGATCGTGATCGTCCCCAGTTTCGCGCCCTGCAGATTGGCCAGGTTGTCGATCATCGCGTCTTCCTCGCTGCCGTCGCGTTCGGTCAGGTCGAAATTCACCGTCAGCGTCGAGGCGTTCGCCACCGCGTTGTTCTTCGTGACGCGCTGCCAGTCGGTGTAGACGTCGCCCGTATCGGGATCGGTCACTTCGACTTCGATCCACTCATACCGTTCGGCGGTGGTCGTGACGAAGCCGCCCAGATTCAGCGTGCCGTCCAGCACCACGCCGTCGGCATTGACGATCAGCGTCGCCGCGGAATGGACGTCCGCGTTGGAAAGGGTCGGCGGAGTCGTGCCCGGATCCTTGGATGAGCCGTCATAGAGGGTGATGACACCTGCGCTGGCGACCACGTTGTTCGCACGTCCGCCGGCGGTGATCTCCATTTCCGCCGGGCCGACTTCCTTCTGGTTGCCGAACGGGCCGTTGTAGCCTTCCGGAGCCATCATCGTGACGCCGTTCACGGTGGCACCGTATTCAACCGCGAGGAAGCCGCCGGAAAGGACGGTGTCATCCGCCACGGCGCCGCTGCCGTAGACGTAGATGTTGGTGTCGTAGGCGGACCCGGTGCTTTCTGTGGTGGCGGTGAGGCCGGAGGCGTAGCCGCTCGCGCCGATGTTCGCCGTGATGCCCCGGAGATGGGTGTTGAAAATCTTGCCGCCGCTGGTCACCCGGACGCTGCCGTAGCCGCGGAGATCCGCGCCGGTCAGTATGCCGCCTTTGGCAACGGTCATGGAGAGACGCGCGGAGACGTAGGAGCTGGAATAGAAGAGATCTTTGTATTCCTGGCCGAACTGGCCGCCGAAGCCGGACATTGTGCCGTCATCGGTATAGAACGTGCCGTTGCCCCAGGCCGCCGTCCACGTCCCGTTGAGTTCGGTGGGCGTGTAATCCTCGCTCGCGGTATCCCCGAGCGTGAACGTCAGCCCCGCATTCTCGCCGATCTGAACATTCGACGCCGTGAGGCCGAACTTGCTGTTGACTTCCAGCACGCCGCCGGCCTCGACGGTGATTCCGGTCACGGTGGCGCTGGCCGGCAGGTAGTTGCCCCAGCCGCTGCCTGGGTTTTCGAAGATGATCCGTCCGCCGGAAGCGGAGAGGCCGCTCACGTTCGCGCCTTCGCTCACATAGATCGCGCCTTCTTCGCCGACGGTCGCACCCCTCACGATGCCGCCGGAACTCACGTTCAGGCTGGCGATCACCGTGGTATAGGCAGTCGGATTGCCCTGGTCGTCGCGCGAGGTGATTTTATTGTAGCCGCGGACGGTCACGTCGATCGCCTGCTGATCCTTGGTCAGCGTGATGGCGCCCGCATAGTCAAGGCCGCTCACATACGCCACGCCGTTGGCGGTGACGCCGTTCAGGATGCCGCCGCCCTTGTTGGCGATGACGCTCGGCGCATTGCCTTTCCGGAAGCCCCAGTCCAGCGTATTGGTCAGCTGTCCGCCCGAATCCAGACGCACCGCGTTCAGCACCGTGGTGTCCAGATACTGCGGTCCAGATAACGTAACGTTGTAATCGCTGTCAACTTCTCCCACCTGATGGGCGCCGGCCCAGCCGGAGAGATAAAGGGTGCCGCCCGCGCCCACGAACACCTTGTCGATGGTGCCGCCCTTGGCCATGGCGATGCCGCCTTCGAGGACCGTCACGTTGGTTGCCGTGCCGCCCGAGGAAACCAGCAGGCCCGCCCGGCTTTCGGTATATTGCGATTCATAATGTTCGAAATTGCTGACCGCGCCTTTCACCGTCACGTTGTCCGCGGAACCGCCCGCCACCACGGTCAGGACCTTGCATTCGTCCCGGGTGTACG
>Ga0265298_10000802_pt1 | contig 46328 bp, 25 predicted proteins | sample AusTroGonzalo_MG_3_FD_193486 | JGI IMG/M metagenome (GOLD analysis project Ga0265298, IMG submission 193486) | Bovine rumen microbial communities from tropical cattle in Woodstock, Queensland, Australia - Gonzalo_01 | ecosystem: Host-associated > Mammals > Digestive system > Stomach > Rumen ...
GTAAATCCCTTATCGGCCTTTACTATCTTGCAACCGCTTACCATGCGGGTATGGACTGCCTCGTGGTTTCGTCAGAAGGCGCTTTCAACTTTAAGTTGGCACAGCGTCTCGGTGTGAACACAGACGAAATCGTGGTGTTTGAATCAAAGTTCATCCACCAAATCAATGAATTTATTACGAATGCCCAGAAAGGCTTGACCCGTAAGGAACGCCATAATGTATTCCTTCTGTTCGACTCTTGGGGCCCGATTATTTCGTTGCAGCGTGTTGAAGCCATTGAAAAGCAGACTGGTAAGGATGCACCGACCGCAGACATGGGTCAGACTGCAATCAAGAAGAACGAACTTGCCAAGCTGATTAACGCATCCGAGTTTACTTCTCTTATCATCAACCACGTTTACGACAGCCTTGAACAGTACAAGGACCCGAAGAACATTCCAGGTGGTTGCGAACTGTACTTTAACAGCGATGCCATCGTTCTGGTATGTACGAACGGAAGGGCGTACAGGACGAAGAAAACATCCACGCAAAAGGCATCCAAGATTGGTAAGATTGCTACCGCACAGATTAAGAAGGGTCGTGACGGTATGGAAGACCGCACTTGCGAATACCGTATTCTCACGAATGGTGGTATCGACCGCTGGTACGGATTGGTTGAAGATGCTCTCGCATCTGGCGTTGCTGTTGAAATCAAGAAGGGCAATCAGGGTACATTCCTCCATCGTCCTGATTATGATATTGACAAGGAAACTGGCGAACTTCTCCGTGAATTCCGTTGGACTGACGATGATGCCGATGAATGCAACACGCAGGCATTCATGGAGCAGATTGTCAGCGACCCGAAGTTCCTTGCCTACATCGAGAAACAGTACATGTACGATGTGTCCCTCTTTGCAAAGGACCTTGTTGGTGAAATGCCTGCACCTCTCACTGAGGAAGAGCAGACCAAGAAGAAGGCCCGCAAGAGCAAGTTGAAGGAAGAAGCTGCCGCTACCCCGAAGACCATCAGCGAGGAAATCGAAGCCGTGCAGGAAGAATCTGCCGCCGAGATTGCCGCAAAGGGTGCTAAGGCTTAATAACAAGTACCTCATTAAAACCAGACGGGTTCCCGTCTGGTTTTTATGTCTTGCCAAAAGTCTTATTATAATGTATCTTTTAATTTGAACTGTAATAAATAACCGAAGGTAAAATATGGTAGTAGAAGATTTAAGCGATGAAGAGTATGTCCTGAGGTGCTTTTTTGAAGACGAAAATATCCGTCTGCGTATAGCGGACAAAATTCAGGAAGATTATTTCGAGGATAAGTCGGACAAGCAGATTGTCCACCTTGTTAATGCATTCCGTAGGAAGTATGACCGTTATCCGACGGCACAGGAGCTTGTAACTGGATTAAATCAGAATCCAGGTTACAGTGAGGAAGCTAAGGAGCAGCTCCTTAAAATCACGAAGCCTATTGGTGCAATCTCAGCAGATGTCAAAAAGAACTTGATTGAAGATTATTTCAAGTTTAAGGTTTCACAGAGGCTGATGGAAGAGTACGCTCTCCACATGCACGGAAAGGACCCGTCGGCAATGCGTGGCATTATGCCTCAATTGCAGGATGCTGTAAATTTCCGACTGACTACTAACTTGGGTCTTCATTATATCCGTGACGCCAAGTATGCCAAGTCTAAGCTGGGCGACATGGAAAAGAGCATTCCGTCAAGGATTGGGGCGATTCGTCAATTCACAAGCGAAACACCAGATGCACAGAATACTTGCGGTGGATATTTCCGTAAGTGTCTGAGCCTTGTCGGTGGTACGTCTGGCGGTGGTAAGTCGATGTTCATGGTCAACGAAGCTGCATTTGCTGCCACTATGGGCTACAATGTGGTGTATGTAAGCCTTGAACTTGATGCTGCAAAGATTTGGGAGCGTGTAACGAGTGCTATTCTCGATGTATCTCGTTACGACATCGCTAAGATGAGCGACGAGGAAGTGATTGTCAAGCTTCAAAACGAGCATGACCCGTCTATACCGACCCCAGGTAACTTGTTCATCAACTGGATGCCGACCCGAAAGACGACTCCTGATGATATCGAGGGGTATATTAACGAGCTGGAAATGACCGAGGGAATTAAGATTGACTTCCTCGTTGTTGACTACATCGGTATTATCAGCCCGAACGCTGGTACATATACCCAGTTTGATGGTAGCTTCCAGAAAATTCTATATGCCGCCGAACAGTTGAGAAATATTGCGGTTAACCATGATATGGCTATCTTGACTGGAACGCAGATGCAACGTGCTGGTTATCGAATGAAGGACATCGGCATGGACCAGACTGCTGGTTCAATGGGTCTTGGCGATACGGTTGATTTCTACTATATCATTATCCGTGACGTTGCGTTGAAAAAGGCTGGATTCCTTAGCGTTACGATTAGTAAGAACCGATTTGGTTCAAGCGATGTCCAGTTTAATGTGAGGGTTGACTGGCCCCACATGCGTATCAGTGATACCAAACCTGAGGATATGGAACTCATACAGAGTATCATTACAGAATCTATGGTACAGGAACAGTTGGATGCGATGGAACAGCGACGACCAATGACCCGTCAGCAGCAACAGACTCAGAACGTACAGCAAGTTCAGCAGCAATATCAGCAACAGACTCAACAAGCTGCATTCGAGCAACATAGACAGAAAAAGGAGAAACCGATAGACCCGTCGTTTGGGAATGCGGCCCAGCAACTCTTTTAAAAATGTATTTTACCCAGTAGATTGAACTACTGGGTATTTATGTTTACCATCTTAGATGAACACCAGAGGCAGATGATTTGCGAGAAGATTGAGGCGAAGTTTTCGACTCCTTCTCTCGTAGATGGAACCTGCGGACTGTTCAGCATGCCTGAACCGTTGATTAAGGACAGGGCTGCGTATTTCAATGAATGCGTAACGACCGTCTACCACCTTTTGCACGAGGCGGACTCCCAAATCGGGATGTTCGAGGTCGTGTCGAGTCTGGACGAATACTTTGACATTGATTTTCTTGTCAAAAACGTATTCTCTGACGATATTATTGAGGCGATTGTTGACCAGATTGCCGACTGTTTCGACAAGGCGAAACGAGACGGACGGGTTAATCTTGAAAATTCAAGTTTGCCGCCTGGTTTGAAGGAAAGAATTATAGCACGTTTGGAAAAGAGGTCTTAAAATGAAAAGATGTACACTTACTGCCGCTGACAGGAATCTTATTGAAGAAAGCAATCGGGAAAAGAAGCAGCAACTTGCCGCATTGAATGCCGACCTGAACAGGATGGCTGCCACTGGTCACAGCAAGATGCTTGACGAAACCCCGTTCCTCCCGACGGGTCCGAGGGCTTACCAGCTTGTCGAAACCGAGCATTACAAGAAATGGATTCAGAAAATCCGTGAGAGTGCACCCGAAAAGAAGTGGGTTGGCAAGAAATACTTCGGCATTGCCGACGAGTATACGGAAGCATCCGAGAAGGTCTCCGAGAAGGTTCTTGACCAGAAGGAAACCGAACAGATTCTTCAAACCTACGTTGACAAGCAGGGTGTTCGCAGGGTCAAGATTCGTGATGACTACGACCCGAACCACGCCAACGAGGTTGAAAGCACTGAACTGACCAAGGAAGAAAGGAACGTATTCGACTTCGCCACCATCAAGAACAAGGTGGTCGCCCACTTGGAATGGAGCATTGATGACCTGTTTGACGACATCGAGGAGTCCTTGAAGGAGATGCATGCCGATGAAAAGGACTACCAGCCGCCTGAGAACTTGAAGGAGGTCGTGGCCACCATGCAGAAGACTGAACAAGTCAAGATGCTCGAATACAAGCGTCAAATGGAGCAAGCTCTGGAATACGAAAAGAAGAAGAAAAAAATGCAATAAGCCCTTGCATTTGCAGTTGGAATAAAATATATTTGGTAAGACTGCTTAGGTTATAAACTATAACTGAGGAGAAATCCTCGGTTTATAACAATGAGAATTAACAATAGGTAATAACATGAGTACACTTGACTTGAACTATGTTCCAACTGCGGCTTCTTTGCCGTCTCCCCAGTCCACCGAACCAGAACGCAAAGCTGATGAGCGTGTATGGAAAACAAGGTTGGACGACACTCACAAATACTATTCCGCCCAGGTCCGCATTCTTCCAAGCGTAAAGCGTGACGCACAGGGCAATCTGGTATGGCATGAGAATCCCTCTCCATTCCGCAAGATTGTGGTTCACTATCTCCGTATTGGTAAGGGTCCTAAGAAATACTTCAAATGTTTGAGGACACTTTCTGACGCCCCTGACTATTATAAGGGAATCTGCCCGTTCTGCGACTGGAAGACAGAACGTTTCCACAAGCTTAAACCGTTAGCCGATGCTGGTGATGCAGTTGCTGCAGAAGAAGTTAAGGTTAATGAAGGTAACGTTGCTAGCACGAGCTATGTTGCTAACGCCCTTATCCGTACGGATACGGTTCATTCAGAGTTTAACAACCAAGTAAAACTCTGGGAACACTCCGTGAAGGTTAACAACACTCTCGACTATCCTCGTCAACCAGAAGTCATCGCAAAGAGGAGATGGGAAAACACCAAGGAAGGTCGTAAGAAAGGTGCAGTCTACGTTCCGAATGAATTGGAACTCAAGAATGCAACACGTTTCTTCCCCGAACTGGTCCGTGGTGGCCGTGACTTTATCGTTACGTGTCAGGAATCTGGAAACATCATTAACGGAAAGGCTATTAACACCTACGATGCCAGCAAGTTTGTTGACACTCCGAGTGATTTGGCAGCAACTGATGCGGAAATCTTGGCCTACCTGAACCAGTGCGTTGACCTCGACGCATATCAGAGAGAAGACCTTCCTGCGAATTATGCCGAAGCTCAGAAGATGCTTAACGAATGGTTGGCAGAACAGACTGGAAGCGCTTCGTATGACAATTCTGCTGATGTCACTCCGAATAAGGAAGCTCCTGCAGCCAGACCGAACCCGACTATGAATCGTATGCCTGGTTCTGCATTCCTCGGTAACACTCCACAGCAGGCTGCTCCGCAGGCTCAGTACACCAATCCTCCTGTGATTAATCAGCCGACGCAACCTGCACCGCAGGCCGCTCCTGCACAGCCGTCTTTGGCTGGAATGGGTCAGGCTGCACCGCAGATGGCACAGCAGGCTCAACCGCAGTTTGCACCTCAGATGGCTCCTCAGACTAACCCGCAGTTTGCACAGCCGCAGGCACAGCCGACGTTTGCACAGGCACAGCCTGTTGCACAGCCGACCGTTGCAGCTCAGCCGATTGCTCAACCGCAGGTTCAGGCTCGACCGATGCCACAACCGACCGTTGCACCTCAGCCTGTTGCACAGCCGCAGGTTCAGGCTCAACCGCAGTTTGCACAGCCGCAACAGCAGTTCGCACAGCCGCAAGCACAGTTTGCTCCGCAGGCACAGTTTGCTCCGCAAGCTCAGCCTCAGATGCAAACCGCAGCTCCGACTCCGAATGCAGCAGGTTTCCCTGACGACGACCTCCCGTTCTAATAGGTTGTTGGTTTCTTCAAGGGCGTGTCGAAAGACACGCCTTTTTTATTAGAATAATGTATTTTAATAACGAAAGTAAACTGATGGAAGTCTTATGATACTTTTTGATACAAATTCCCCTGCGCTGCGTTATGTAGCTTCTCTCATTTCTGGTGTGGAAAATGCCGATGAACCCGTGAAGGTTGTCGTTGGCGATGGCGAGGTGTATTTCACCTTGAAATGCGGTCTAAAAATCAAGGCGCCTATTTGGAAAGGCGAGTACGATACGTCTGACTTTGACGACCGTTCCGAATTCTACTTCAATGCACGATTCTTGGGCAAGGCTCTTACTACGTGCATCAACAGTGAGCAGATTGCGTTTATGAGGCAGGAAGACACTGTCCACATTGCTGGGTTTTTGAAGAAACCAGATATCCCGCAGCTTGATTCCAAAAAGGAGGAGGGCGACGAAGGTGTTCCTGCTACATACGAAGAACCTGAACCGATGTTCTCCTATGAAGCCGAACTGGCCAATGTGGAACCGTTTGATGAAGCAGTGTTCGGTGAATCCAGTGCAACATTCAAAATGGAACAGAGCGACATGGTTGAGTTGTTCAGTCTTAGCGACTACTTCAACGATGTTGACATCTGCCGAAAGTCTGGCGTGGTATCGTTCCGTGTCGGAAATGACGGAATGTCCGTAGTTACTCGCTACACCATGAGCAATCTTGGAAACTCCAAGAGTGACCCGAACTTCTCCTTCAATGTAAGCAAGTCTACGATGAAGCTTCTGTCCTTCATTGGAAATGGAAGTGTTACGATTGACTACGACGAGAAAAACAGCACAATCGCTGCTAGCGACGGTACTATAACGGTGGTTGCCGAAGTGTTCCCTAGCAAGTACGATACCCTTGTTTTCAAGGACGGAGAAACGAAGTTCATCACCCCAGGTACGGCATTTGATGAAGCTATTCCGAAGCTTTGCGAGAGCCTTGCTGCAACGAACAAGGAAGACGAGCTTTCGTTCGAATACATTGGTCCTTGCAACATTGGCATCACTTGGAAGGAAAAGTATGGTGAAATCTTCAAAATGATTTCAGTTGGAGAGGCGAAGCAGTTCAAACCGTTTGCTGTCAAGTGCCACTTGCTCAATATCATTCTTGGCTGCATCCACGACAGCTCGGTGGTGTTTGCTGAAACCAAGGAAGGTAAACAGGTTGCCCTCTGTTCAAACGACAGGTATAAGCGAAAGGTAATCTTCTAGTCTATGGGCCAGCTTAACGCTGGCCTTTTTTGTTACCCTTGCCAAATAAAACATCTTGTACTATATTTTAGTATTAGATAAATCCGTGTCCCAAATAGAGAGGTTTAATATGGGCGTCGTTCGCATGAGTCAAGAATACTTCAATGTAATAAAGACGATTAACTCGATGATGAAAATGAAGGCTGGCCTTATCTTCAAGGGCAAGGGCAGCGATGGTCAGTATACGGGCAACTACTATTTCAACGGTATTTGCGACAGTGCGATGATTCATGTTGTCGCAACTGAAAACGACATTGCTTTTGATGAACCTCGTCTGCAGATTTCGTCACTTCCAGACTTCATCAAGTATGCTGAGGCGACTGGTTTTCCGAAGTGCGAAATCAAGGTGGCTCGTGAACGAACCATTCGTGGCCTTGAATACGATAACATCATCTTTACTGGAAAGGAAAAGGATGCTCGTATCGGCGTTGCTGACGACTCTGTGTATGCGGACAAGAAATACATGAAGATTTTTAACGAGCAGTTGGCTCTGGTCGCCCGTCTTGGTTTCAACGAGGACATTCTTCATAACATCGTCAAGGACATCAAGCTGATTTCAACCTGTAAGGCTCTTTCCTTTACGGTTAGTCCACAACTGGAATGCCGAATCATCATCAAGGGTAGCGGAACGCAGCAAATTACGAGAAAGATTGATGAGCATTGCTTCTTCGTGGAAGATGATGCCCAGTGTCTTGATGCTTTCGCTAATGGAAAGCAGAGATTGTTCCCGTCTGGTTCTCTCCGTTTTATGGACACCATTGGTGGCGATGTCAACATCGAGCTTCGCCGCTTCAAGAACTCTGCAAATGACCTTATGACAATGAAGGGTTATATCGTAAAACCAGGCGCCCTTCTTGACCCGACGAATAAGGCAAAGGACGCTCCGAGAAGTCAGATTAACGTCGTCGTGGCAACGTCCGAATTTAGTGTGAAAATTGTTTCTAACGTGGACTACTTTGCATAATGGCTGATTTTCGTGACATTCCGAATTCGGATATGGAAGCCGCAGTACATGAGGCGTTCGACGAGTATTCTCTGGTCGAAGTGCTGAATGGCTTTAACTTTGTATGCCCGTATTGCGGACAGATGCCCAACAACTCGTTTACTAAACCCGAGCGAAAGGCGTATGTGTACAAGGACACTTGGAACTTTGTGTGTTACAAGTGTAGGCCAGCACATCATGTTATGTGGGAATTTCAGGAATCCCATCCGACGATTTTTAACCGTTTGTTGTTCATGCTGTATGGGAATGGTAAGAAGGGCCCACAGAAAAAGATTGAACGCAAATATGTCGAAGGGGCATATCAGTTTAAGGATGGCGAGCTGGTTTCCCTTGAAGAAGAAAATGACCCAGATGTTCAGACTGCGATTGCGTTCTGTAAGAAACGTCAGATAAGGGAAAAGGTGTACAAGCAGTGGTTTGTATGCAAGAAGGATAAGTGCTTCTTGGACACGAACCCTGATGGAACCTTGAAATTGAATGAGTATGGTCTTCCTACTGGAAACGAGTACGGAAACCGTCTGATTATCCCTTACTACCGTTTTGGTGGTTCATGGGTTCAGTTTGATGCCAGAGATTTGACCAATAAATCGAAGATGCGCTATCGAAACTATGCGGGTGCGAAGCGTGAGTTGTACAATGGAGATTTTCTCCATTTCAACAAGCCGTTCTTTATGCTTGAAGGAGCAATAGACTCTACCTTTATCAAGAACTCTGTTGCTGTCGGCGGGTTGAAACATTTCAAGAGCTTTGTCGAAGCAGACCCTAACTTCAAGGAATACAAGGAAAACGGTGTCATCATATTCGATGCTGACGAAGCTGGTATCGACGACCTTCGTACTGTTATGAATATGGGGTTCAAGTGGTTCGACTGGTCAAAATTCCGCAATGACAACCCGAACTCTATCGACTACGGTGGCAAGGTCAAGGACATCAACGAAGCGGTGCTTAACTGTTCCGAATTTAAGATGACTCCAGACGGCTATGTAGACCCTGAATTTATCATGGCCCACACATACAGTGCCGAAGCTGGAATCATGTTGTTGAATATGAAGTACGGTGCGCCTAGGAAGCGTTAAGCTTGTCGTTGTGGTCCTTGGCGTAAGCGTTGTCCCAGTTGCTGTCGTCAGTAAGGTTGGTGTTATCCAGACCAACTTCGATTGTCGGCAGTAGTTGAGTCAAGTCCATGTTCTCTGAATCGAACATCGAAAGTTTCGTGTCCTTCTGGCTGATTTCCAAGTGGATGCACGGGTCAACTTCTTTCGGTCCAAATCCCTGTGGAGCGTAATAATCCATCAACAGAGTCTGATAGGAATTATCCTGTTTTCCGTTCGGCGTGTTCTTGTATGGTTCGGAAGACATGTAGCAGATGGAAGAGAACTTCTTCATCTGGGCTTCCGTAACTTTCGGGAACTTTGCATAGCAGACGCTGGTTGCAATATCGACACATTGAGAAACTTCTGGGTCCTTCGTATGGTTAGATACTGGCGTATCATAACCGAACGACTTGCACTTCGCTATCATTGCGTTCAATGCCGCCTTAGCACCTGCTGAATTAGGCGGGAACGGCTCCTTGGCATATTTCTGTACATAGACAGGCTTACCGAATCTGTCTGTAACGATAGAACCGTCCTTTGAAATCTTGGGTTCGAGACCGTCATCACCTTTTCCGTAGAACTTGTACCAGATTCGTGCGTACTCGTCGTTGACAGCACGTCCCCTTGAACCGTAGGCAACCGTAGGCTGGCCAGTTTTCTGCATGCTGTTGAACATGATTGTCGCCTGCTTCTCTGGGCTTCTGTAAAGCGATGTCACCATGACATATTTCACACCAGCCAGACGAGCAAGGTAAGTAATCACGTTCTTTGTTCGTGTGGACATTTCGCCTTCTGTCGCCTTGTTATCAATCGTTACGTCGGTTGCTGGCGGCAAAGTGGATGCGACATTCTCGTGTACAAGAATCCTTGCATTGAAGAGTCCTTTCAGGTTTCTGGAAATCATGTTGACACGCTTGCAGCGGGTGTCGATACGGGCAAGGTCGGTGCCGTATTCAGGGGCACGGAACCCGACGTATTTATAGATTAGGTTCGCCTCGTCGCAACGACGCTTTCTCATATCCATGTCAAGGGACTCTGGGTTCGTACCGTAAGTCAGTCGTGAAAGAATGTCTGCGATGTAGGTGAAATACTGGTTGGCAAGCCTTTCGTCACGAGGGACGCCCTCCACCGTAATCGACTTTGTGGAGTTCTTCTGTACAGTGGTGACCTGTCCGTTAAGTATATACCTGTCGCCTTTGAGAGGGACCATTGAAATAGGTTTTGCGTAGCCGAGATGATAATACATTCCAGTACGCAGGCAATAGCTGAGGAATGCCGATGTTGCAAAGTTGCCGCTGACATCGCAAGCGAAGCCCGCTGTCTTCAAGTAGCTGACCAATGCGGTCTTAACTGCTTCTGGACATGAGTTGTGGCTAAGCATACCCCAATGGTAGTAAGGCCAGTTCTGCGGATAAGTAATAGGGCCCCATACAGCCATCTGCACATATCGGTAGAACGAGAACCTAATCTGGGTTTCGGTAAGGGTGAGGTTCTTAACATCGTCGGGAAGGTCGTTATAACCCTTTCCGAGTACGACTGCGTTGGAGGCCTTCATGATAAGTTCGAACTGGTCTTCCTGAATGCCGCCCTTTACGTCACCTTGCGGCTCACCGTTTTCATCTACGGTGACAACGGCAAATATCTTTTTGAGTACCATTTCTCTCGTACTTCCACCGATGTCTAGCGGAATGCCTGCACCGATGTATATGCTTCCTTCTGAATCGTAAATCTTTGGGCTCTTCTTAATCTCGTGGTCATATAGGAACGACCAGTCTGGCATGAAGTGGCCTCTACGGAAGCACGAGCCCATGCTGATTGGAAGACCTCCCAAGCCAATCAGTAGAGGCGGGAGAATGTCGATGTCATACGGGTTGATACCCATTGCCGCAGCATTTGCGGTGTACATGCTTTCTGCAGATGCACCTACTGGGGCGAAGATACCGCTGGCAGAGATACCAGCCTGCAAAGTATCTGTCTTCGACTTTGTACAGGTAAGGAAGCCGTCAAGCTTGTTGATGATTTCTTCTAGCTTGGTGGTCATCACTCCGTAAGTTTCGTTGCCGAGAAAATCCTGAATCATTTCCGAAATAGCGGAAGCGAGTGCGCTCATGCGGCGCTTGTTGTAGTCGGGAACGGAGTCTCTCTGCCACGGGGTAAGACCGTTGCTTTCGTCGTCGATGTCATAGAATCCGTGCTTGTTCAGAATAGAGTAGAACGAGCCTTCCCTGTCGGTGGTTTGGGCCGCAGCATCGTCGATTGCTGTCTTTAGCTCCCCAGTGTAGTGACCTGAAATCATTTCTTTTTACCTCTAAGGTGGACGATTACGCTACCGTTTTCGCCATTGTTCTTTCCGCTATGGCCTTTTCCAACGAAAGTGTAATCCATTTGCTTGCCGTCGTGTCTGAATGTCAGCGTGACATCCTTTTCGATAAACCCTGTACCGTTGCAAGCCGTGCATGTTTCCTGCGGTTCCAGCCCACGACCGTTGCAGAATTTGCATGCAAGGACGACATCATGCAGGCCGTCCTCCCTGCGTTCGACCGTGCGTACCTTGCCAATTCCGTTGCAGTGCGTACATTTCTTGAAACGGCTTGCTCCCGTTCCAGAACAGTTGTAGCATAGGCACTTTCGCACATATTTGATGGTGATATCACCTGGCTGGAACAGCTTTTCTTCCGTCATCCTGATTGTGCGGATGACATTCCTTCCTCGTTTCTGGAATTTCCTGTCCACAGGTTTCTTGTGGAAGTTCTTACAGATGTTGCATTCGCCGAACAGTTTTGACCATAGGGTGAAATCGGAGTTGTTCTGATGCTCACGGTCATATTTCTTGCGGAGTTCTTCCGTCTTTATCAAGTTGTATGCTTCCGTGATTTCAGACATCTTGTCGGAAGTGTCCTTTCCAGAACGGTCTGGATGGTACAGTTTCGCCAACTTATGGTATGCCGCTTTCACCTGTTCGTCGGTGCATTCTGGCTCTATTTGTAGTACGCTATACGGGTTCATTTTATGCCTCTTTTTCAATCAATAGTTTATATTGCGTGCAGGAATCCCTGTCGCCATATTATAAACTATGTTAGAATAATGCTGGATTGACTATGAATACAAGAATGATTGCAGAAGCTGGTGGAAAACACCGTAAAAACAAGCGTAAAGGTGGCGGAACGGCTAAGTTTGTGCCGACCGTTGGGTTTGGCTCCCGTAGATTCCTTGGTTCGTACACAACTGGAAGGGCATACGGCCCTGTATTTCCTATGGGTTGCGGATGGGGAGAAATGTCGAGCGTCCCTGGCGGTGCTTGTGGCGACGGAACCCTTGCCGCAGACGCATCTGGTGCAATGGAAGCAGTCGAGGGTGTCAAGAACGAAGATGAAGACTTGATGATTAGCGATAAGGACAAGCTCATCTATGCCCTCCGTGGAATCATAGAGAACGCCAAGGTTGCTTACGAGGCGGTTACTGGGGTTTCTTACGACGAAGCTGATGAGGCTTCTGAAGACAACGACGAGGAAACGAAAGAAAACGAGGATGAGCAGGCTGCCGATGATGACGAGGGTCCTGACGAAGATGGTAGCGACGACAACTAAACGGTAAGGCTATGTACGATACTGAGGTCTTGAACAACGAAGTTTCCGATGTTTACGAGAAAACGCTACTAAGTGTACCGTCGTCTGTTGATGATTTGGAGCTTGACGATAAGTTCATAAACGACTTCATCCTGAACTTTCTTGGAAGTACAGTGAATGGGGTTCGCCTTACAGATGATTCTGATAGCCGTTGCCGCAGTGCAGTGATAGACCTGTTTAGTGAAATCGAACAGGACCTCAACGATGTTCGTGTTAACCACGTCGATGTACGGAGTGTGTCCAGTGACCTGAATATGCTCCGTATGTTTGTAAATGGTACGAAGGGTCTTGACCCTACCATACAAAAGGCATACTACAAGGTTCGTAACTCCGTTGATGAAAACAGTAAAGATTATGAGGTTTTAAAGCAGGCAGAAGACAAAATAAATTCCATCAAGGCTTCGATAAAAACTGAGGATGATGGATACGACTATACAAAGCAAGGTATAGAAGATTATTTCTCTGCAAAGGGTCTTTTGAAGGGCGGTAAACTCGACCCGAATGAGATGGTGGGTAACCCAGTGGAAGTGGAAGAACTCATGAACGCATTGTCGCATGTTGTTGATAATGTGAATGGCGTTGCCGAAGCAATGGATTGCCGATGGGCTCAGGAACTTGCTAAGACTGGATATCTAGCTGGTATACCTTATGTCGCAGAGAAGACGACAAAGACTCCCGATGAAGTGAAGGCGCTCTTTAAAGACTGGTACGGTAAAGGAACTGAGTTTATTGGAGAGGAAGCTCACAATGACCCTATGGTTCGAGCCACTGAGGCATGTTATAAGGTGTTTAAAGATTGCCAAGGCAAGATAGGACTGATTAGGGAAAACTCCGCTGAAATCGAGGGAATGTCATTGTCCGTTACGGTTGACCCGTACAAGAAGTTTATTTTCAATATGATAAAGGAGGGTAAAGTTGCCAAGAAAGACAACGAACCCATAATTATCGTCGATGTAAATAAGATAACACCAAAGGACATTATAACCCTGTTTACGAATATAAAGTATTCGATGTTCCAACTTGGGCCTAAGGATAGGTTCCAGACTAACGTTATAGAGTTTGATGCCGACTTTGCCACGAAGATGGAAAAGTTGAAACCGTATATCGAGTTTTTGAACAGTAAAGAACTGAATCCAGTTATAACATCAGGAACCCCTGAGGAACAGGCGCAGATAAAGCCGAAGCGTTCCCCGCTTACTGGTGCATATATATTGACAAAGGCTGTGTATGATACGTTCAACGGATGCCGCATGAAGTATTCTCCTACGGACACCACGTTTGAAGGTAAAAAGATTCCTTCGGAAAAATCGTTCTATGCGGCAATCAATAAATGTTGTGCCGAGTTTCCGAATTCTGAGATTAGTTTGAACTATGTGTTTGACTACAAGACTATGTTCACGGCGGATGTGGCTTATTTCCCGATTGAGCAAATCGTAAAGCAGAACCCCGCTTTGTGGTCGTGGATGCTTTATTACCGTCATACTCGTATAGAGGCGTATGCAGCAGAGCTGATGGACAAGTATCAAGCTAAGAATCTGCCTGTAAAACATATTTCAGAAGAGGTTTCCCAAAACTTCAATAATGTGATGAATGGCAAGGCTGAGCTTTCAAAGTATTGTGATTACTTGGAGGTTTCTCCGTCTATCGAACCGCAAGAGTATGTCGATGCGTTCAATACGATATCGAACGGAATCGCTTATGCTTTCAATGGTAAAGTTAATGACAAGGAAACCGAGTACAATCTGTGGTCTCTTTTGAAAAAGCTTGCGAAAAAGGCACCGACTTCCTTTGATAAGGAAGTTAGAAATGAATTTATCAACGTTGCGTATACACAAGAAGACATGTTTTTCAGGATTAACCTTGCTGTCAAGGCTGGGGTCCTAAATGAAAGGTATCATTTTACGGGCAATTTTGGCAAGTTGGAAAATGGCCGTAACAGACAGGCTGCAATCATAGAAAATATCATGACATTATTGTATAAATATGCCGTTGGGGTAATGTTCAGAAAGACGAATCTTGCTGTGCAGAAATATGAAAAGGCTATGAGTATGCGAATGGTTAGACCTTATTTGACTAAGGTGTATGGCATTGCAAAGGAATATAATGACGCTTTTGAGCAGAACCATGCAGAAGAATTGGGATGTACACGTAAGGCTTCTGACGCAATCGTTAAAATACTCACAAAGTTGGTAGGAGGTTAAAATGGCCGCTAGGTTGGAACTTTATAAATTCACAGGCAAAGATGGTGATTTTGGTACACATGTAGAAAGCCTTGGTCTCAAACGCATAGACACCTGTGTTCCTTCGGTATACTCCGATGAACACTTGAATGGCGAAACAAAGCCGTCGGATGATGCGAGCGACTGTGCAACATATTGCATTTACAGGCCCGATGACCCTGAATGTAAGGCATATTCTTTCGAGTGTGTCTTCAAGCTCATGTTGAAGGACCCGCCAGATGTCCAGTTGAGCAATGTTCGTCTGTACCCAGTCGGACCTCGCCCAGAGGAACCAGATACTGCTAGGCTGTATATCGGAAATTCGGTGGAGTATCACCAGCCGACAAACACAAAGTCTATCATTGCAGTAAACGATATTTGGAATTACAGCAAAGACCACCCGTTCTACTTGACCGTCGCTGGAAACAGCGGTCAGATGCTCGACTATCGTCTTACGAACACTTCGTACAATGTCGAGTGGAAGGATTATGGTTACGGAAACGTGATGGTAATGAACGGTGTTCGTCAGCCGATGATACCTGTTCCTAACAAGCAGGATGGCACTCCTGTCAAGGTGACATTCTTCAACCATACGTTCATGCCGACGGAAGCTGATTTCATCAGGTTCCTTGACCCAGCTACTGGAATCGACATGACCAATGACAGTGAATTTGTCATAGACCGTGGTGTAACGGAGAACAATGTTCAGTATCTGACCATTTCCGTGGATATGAAGTTCATGCTTGCTCATCCGAAGGGCATTATCTACCATATTCCTCAGTTCCCGCCTGCAACGGGTTACTTTATCTCTTGGGCGTTGCTGCCTTCTCAGGCCGAACCAGGTGGCAAGGTCACGGATAAGTTGGTTGAAACGGTTGATGTACAGGTGAAGTGCGGCCCTCACGGTCATCCTGAATATTACTTGAACGGTGCTAGGAAGCCTATGCTGACACTGGCCCCAGGTGTAATCTACCATTTCATCAACCATGACGGCTCTCGTTTCCCGATGAGGTTCATCAAGGATTGCCGCATCCCGAACGCAGCCGATGTGAATAACATAGTGGTTGACGGCGTGACTGTCCTAAATGGTGGAACCGACCAAGAGGAAATCTTTGTTGACCCAGAAATCACCTTGAAGCATGGCGCCTGCATAAATGCCTACGAGGCTGTATGCGAGATGAATGTCGGTAATTCCGCTTTCGTACACCCTATTTGCATGGTCGGCAACTACAATATATGCCGTCCGATGGGTTCGATTTACAACCCGATGCTTGCTGGCGAAACGGATTACGTCTATTTGCAGCTTGAAATTGATGGAAAGACAAAGCCAGGTTATTGTGTCCCTGATATTAAGATAGAATATGATGAAAATTAATTTTTAACAGTTGATTAAATCCTATAAACTATGTGTATAATGAATCGTTTTACGAGGAAGAAAATGTCTAACGAGAAAGAACAAAAACCAACGGTGCTTGAAGCAAATTTCGCTTTCGATGCTTCGCCCGCTCTTTTTGAGTCAATTATGGAAGAAGGTCCAATCAAGTATGGACCAGACGATGACGGACTTGACATGATTACTACCCCAGAAGGTGATGAGGTTGTAGACCCTCGTTCCATCATGGATGTTAATGTTGATGCTCCTGTCCAGTCTGGTGCGGTCTTCAACCAAGACTTTGACTCGATTTCACAGGAAGAAGGCGACCGCTACATGGAGCAGTTCCAAGACTATGTCGAAAACGTCCATAAGAAGGATGTTAATATCGACGAACTGATTGACGTAGGCGGTACGATGATTCAGGGACTTAATGATACTACTCAGGACGTATCTGGTTACCTGCGTCAGCAGATTAACGATGCTGCCAATCGTCTAAGTCAGCAGAATGTCAACCCTGCACAGCCTGATGGCGTTGCAGCTGATATGACTGGTGAAGACCGTATTCCTGCTGATGGCGGAGAAGGTGGTCTGGATGCTGGTGCTGATGCTGGTCTTGGTGGCGAAGGGGCACCTGACCTTGGCGACGAAGGCCTTGCCGAAATCGACTCCACAACTCATCTCACACCAGAGGAAGACACTGGTGCCGAAGGTCTTGGTGACATCGACATGGGTCTTGGTGAACTGGATGGCCTTGGTGGAGAACCTGCTCCAGAAGCTGGTGCAGAAGCTGGTGCTGATGACGGCCTTGGAGCCGAACCAGCAGCTCCTGTCGAAGGTGGTGAAGGAGCAGACCTTGGCGGTGACGTACCTCCTGAGGGTGGAGAAGCTCCTGCCGAAGGTGGTGAAGCTCCTGCTGAACCTGAAACGGGTTCTGAACCGTCCGAAGGTGGAGACGATTACGACCCTTTTAGCGACCTAGACCTCGGTGGCGACACTGGCGATGGTGATGAGGAACCGTCTGGCGACGATGCACCAGCTCCCGTAAGTGGCGACGAGGAACCGTCTGGCGATGAACCGTCTGGCGATGGTGATGAACCGAAGGAAGACGACAAGGATAAGGACGCCGCACCGTTGACTGAATCCGAGGATATGAAAAATTTTCGTATTCGTCTCGAATCGGTGATGGGCACTTATGATGCATTGTGCAAGCGCCGTGAAGCAAAGGCAAAGTGCGAAGCTATCGTGAATGCTGCAAACAAGAAGATGATTTCTGAGTCTGTAAACCAGAAGAAACTCAAAGCACAGTGTGAAGCAATCGTTGGCGCATACCGTAAGGCAACTGGTGCTAACCAGCTAAAGACAAAGTTGGAAGGCATTGTCGGAAAGTATCGTAAACAGAAGATGCTTGCTGAATCTGTTGCCGCAAGTGCTACTGCCGTGAACCAGAAGCCAATCATGGACAACAACGCTCGTTTTGCAAAGATGAAGGCCCAGTGCGAATCTATCGTTAGTGACTTCCGTAAGGCAGAATCCACTGCCAATACGGCAAAGGCTATTATCGATAGCTACAAGCAGAGCCTCGTTTAATACACGAAACTTGCAATAAATTTAAAGACGACGGAATGATTTCCGCCGTCTTTTTTATGACCTAAAATTCGTACCAGATTATAAACTATTTTTGAAATAAAGGCAGTTTATTATGGCAACTAACATATCACGAAAATACACTAATATCTCGTATGACGATATCAGGGATAACTTGTTGACCATCTTTAAGGCTAAGGGTGGCAAGCTTGCGGATTTCAGCACATCGTCTTACGGAAGGATGATGATTGAACTTTTCTCTGGTGTAGCAGACCTTATGGCTTACTACGGAGAAAGCTCGTTCAACAACGCATTTCTTGAAACTGCCTACAACACGCCAGCAATCTACGCTGGTGCAAGAATGCTCGGTTACAGCATCCGTAGACCTGTTCCAGCAAAGGCGGCGTTCGCTATACAAACCAAGAAGACTGGCGTGTATGGCAAGATTAAGATTTTCATCCCGATGGGAACGCAGTTCAGCATTGGAAGCAGCATTCTTACTGCTGTCAGCGATTCTGAATGGGAATACGACAGAAATAACGACCCTGACGAAACTGGCCTTTTGAAACTGATATCAGGAAACTGCGTTTGTGCCGAGGGTTACTTCAAGGAAACGGTCTTTGTGTCCAACGGCACACAGAACCAGACTTTCTATCTAGTCGATGGTGGATTTAGTGACTATTTCGGGGAAAATGACCCGAACTATGCAGAAGACCATAAGTTTGAGAGCAGGAAGAATACCTTTACTAGCGTCACGACTGATGCTTCCCTTGTAGATAACTTTGATAGCACGGATGCAATCAATGGAAACATCTACTGGAGAATTTCCCGTAGAGGTTTCATCGACCCTGCTCTGGAAAACAAGGTAAACGACATTGAAAAGTTTGTTGAAGGTGAAAACTCTACGACAAACTATACGGTTTTGCTGGAAACTGCAAACGACGGCAGTGTACAGGTAAGGTTTGGCGACGGTTTGAAATCCGCTATTCCTTACGGCGAAGTGAAGGTTCATTACTTCTACACCAACGGTGAACGTGGCAACCTCATCAACGTTGTTGGAACGAAGATTAACCCGTACAAGTCTAACATCCATATTCGTAACGAATACGAAAACGAGTCTGATATCAAGCTGGATGACCTGCAATTCGCTTTGACTAGCGACGTTAGGGGTGGCCTTGACATCGAAAGCATCGATTCTATCAAGAATAACGCCCCGTCAATCTATGCCACTTTGGATAGGTTGGTGAACAAGCTGAGTTACCAGATATTCCTCAGCAGATATGCGGACATCAAGTATGCAACTGCATTTGGCGAGGACATTCTGAATACGAAGCTTCCTGATGGAACCCTTGACATCAAGTATATGAACCAAGTCAGGTTTACAGCCATCAAGGACCTTTACAGGTTGAAGGACGACAAGTATTATCCTACCGCACCCGATGAGTATTTCCTTTCTGGTTTCAAGGTGAATGGCTTGATGTATATTTGGCAATACGATAACCAGAAAATGCCTGACAAGACAAGTGCATACAAGTTCAGGGATGCTATGGAGTCTGCAGTTACCTATGTGGCGCAGGCCTTGGCTAAGGAAGGTGACAAGGGTGAGGCGTACTACCGTAATCTCATGGTTAACGCAATACCTAAGGGACAGTCGTTCCAAGACATCATTACTCTTCCGTATGTTGACACCGTGTTCGGTGCAAAGGTTACCCCGTATGACTTTGTTGAGGTGGGTAGCGAAATTGATAGCATCATGAGGGCTTTGAACCGTCGTGGAATGATTACGGTGGGCGCTGGTTACCACATGTATGTGTACCCAGTCGTTCATAACTACAACATCAAGCTGGAACTTATCCTGTATCGTGGTAACAATTTCAGCGACATCAAGGAAAAGCTGAAATATACGGTGTACAAGTATCTCAAGGACAATACCGATTTCAAGACTGGAATTTACAGGTCGAGGATTGCATCCCTAATCCATACTTTCCCTGAGGTTGCTGGTGTGAATGTTACATTCGAGGCGGCCAACGACATGTACGATGGTTTGGATTTGACCGAGTTGACATGGATGGGTGATGCGACAAGCGAGTACATTACATCGGGTTCAATCAATAAGGAAGGATTCGATATAACGCTTGCATACACCCATCACGCACCTGGTCATAGTTCCGTTACGGAAGCGTTGACATTCCCTGTTCCTTCTCAGACGAAAACGGCTGGATTGATTTCAGCTTACTACAAGCAGTATCTGGCCCAGACGGTAGATGGAAAGTATGTAATCAGAGATGGCATCAACGAGGATGATGTAGACAAGTTCGTTGCATATATTTGGGACCTTTTGATGCAATCCATGTTCAAGTCGGTTTATGACGCATACAAGAATGCTCGTGGAACTGGCGACCTTGAACGTGCGAACAGGTATTACGATGTAATTGATGCCATCAAGGGTTGGACGATAACGAAGGAAAACAAGTTGGGCTTCATCGACACGGACGTTATCACCTTGATGAATGAACAGAACGGAAACTTCATGTACGATTACATCCGCTACGGATTGGAATATGTGAAGCTTGTCCGCAATATCCTCCTGTACAAGGTTGCAAAGAGCCTTATCGACAAGGACGGAAACATCACGAACTATTCTATGGACAACGAAATTGTCCAGTGCGAGATACATCCCGAGGACATCACGATTTCCTATGACAGGGAAATCTAAGGGGCGAAAATGGCAAAGAATCCTATTGCAGTAAATGATGGCGGACTATTCCGCTTTGTAGATTTCATGAACTACGTCCCCGACTTCTTGAAGGAAGAAGAGGACGTTGTTACCCTTATGCAGCTGTTCAGTGACTACCTGAACAACGCTTACAGGAACCTTGAAGATTCTACACGGTTTACGTTCAACTTTTTTGCGACCGAGAGTACGGCTAAGAACATGAAGAACCGTATTGATGAGCTCGTGAAAAAGCTTACTGCCTGCGACAATAACAATCTTTATGTGTACTACTTGTCATTGCCTAGAACGAATGCAACGTACAACACGACAGAGGCTCTGACATACATCAAGAACAACATTTACTATGAAGGAGAGTTCAGTGAAACCATCCCGCTGGATGTGTTCAAGAACAGGATGCCGAACGACCCGTCGAACGACGGTGACGTAATCTATATCCAGTACAAGGATAATAGCGTTTATCCGTATTATATCAACAAGGCTGATAACCTGTTGGTTCTCGACCCGATGAGAACTTCTCAGGACCCGTTCAAGAATACGCTCAATGCGATGATGAATGGCGCCCCTCGTGTGATTAAGTTCATTCCGAAGGATGTCAGCGAGCCGATAGTTTCCTTTGTAGGACAGATTAACAACGCCAATGTTTACAGCATCAAGTTCGATGTAACGATTAACGAAGTGGAGAATGCCCCGTCGAAATACAGGGAGGAAATCGGCTCTGATACGATAGATGTCGATTTGTACACATACCTTAACGACACGACTTCTTTCGTGTGCGTGGACAATGCAACACATTCTCCTATCTTTAACTGGAATGGAGATACCCCGACAGGAGTATTCTACTTCAAGGACTTGTATGAGTTCCTTAACGGGGAAAATTCATACATCTATCAAGAATACAGAATTGAAAAGATTGAGTTTATCCCGACCGAGCAGAACCCGTCAGTGGCTAAACTCGGTTATCTGACTCTATCCACTGTGGTTAACCTCAATGCTGGCGACACGTTCATGATTGAAAGCAACGAGGTTATCGGCACGAGTGATATTCATGATGTAACTCTTGCGGGTGCGTACACGCTAGAAACTGAACCGTGCGGAAATGTATTGAAGATAAGGTTCAGGCAGGCGATAGACCTGACTCCTGGCATGTCTCGTGTAAAATACATGACTATGCCAAACAGGCTGTACAAGTATGCTTTGTCGTATTCTCGACTTGGCTACGACTATTCTCAGGTAACCTCGAAAATTATATGGGACCATGATGCTTCCGTTAATGACGACAAGGTAAAGGAAGGAGATACGGTATATCCGTACACGACTAGGGCCAACAAAAAGATTGGTGAACTTCGTTTCGAGAATATGTACAGCTTTGTGGAAGACCCTAACGATTCGAGCAGATACATCAATGTTAAGCCAAAGAACTTTGTTGATATTCCAGAGAGCATTGCAATAGAGGCTGGTGGACACTATTATTTCGAATATCGCTACGACGGTTCTGAATCAACGGATTGGAAGAATGCCTTTGACGATGTGTTCGACAATCCGTTGGCAAGTTATTCCGTATCTGCTGGACGTTCGTATTTTAGGAAACTGAAAGGTAACGCCCAGTTGAAATTCCCTTCGCTAGGAAGCATTGTACCTATTGCCGACGCAAAATCCCTCGTGGTTGATGTGTACGCAATGGATGCCGCTATGGGAACATATACGAATGACCCTGATTATAGCGATATGATAATGTACAGTGACGTTAGCCCTGACGTGGGAGATTTTTGCCTACTGAGCAAGATTGAACTTGGCACAGATGGTCTTACTCGAACGGCGGTAAGCGGCCTGTATACAATTCAGAACGTTACTTTGATGGACCCTGCTGGCGCTAAGTATCACGTATGGTTTGACAAGGACATACCTGTGCTTGATAACGGATGCTTTGAGATTGCATTCTTGAAGGGTCCAGATGACAAGTCGAGGGCGGTTCTTGGAGAAGTTGATGCAACTGCACATGAGGCTAAATGCAAGTATCGCTACGATGACATCTTCACCGCAGATTACTGGGTCCCGTCCGATGGTTCCTATGTATTGAAGTGTGCGTACAAGGATGAATATGATGTTGTTGTGCGTATTGTAAAATATGAGAATGGGCATGGTTACAATACGGGTACGTTGCTTTACTGGCCTGAGACAAAGTCTGTGTATCGTGTGGTGAAACCTATTTCTGGTTCGGAAAGTGAAAGCGAATTGAAGGAGAATGGCGCTGTTGTGCCTTATATGTACACTGTTGCTGACATTGCAAGGAAACCAATCTACAACGAGTACATGCAAGGAATATTCCGCACATCTCAGCTGGATTATGGTGAGTCTGTCGATGTTGGACAGTATGATAAGCTGACCGATGTCGTGAACAGGCTGTTCATTGAAAAGGCGGACGACAATAGGCTTATCTTCGGCTGGAAGGATAGGGACTTCCTGTTGAACATGGCGACGTACAATACGTCTGGAAAGGCTAGGACTGGTTTTTGCGAGTTCTACACGACATACGATGAAAATGACATCGTGTTGAAGAACATGGAAAACTACTCTGTTGCAAAAACCATTCCAGGTGAAGGAATTACCCTGAAAGGACTTTCCAATACGCTTGAAGTAACTGCCGAGAACTTGACAGCAGATGCAACCGAAGCTGGCACTTATGTTGTGCGAGTGAAGGCGACAAAGCATAACCTTCCAGACAATGCGAAAGTGAGGGTAACTGGTGCAGTTAGCCCGTATGAAATGTTTGACTTCAATACGCCAGTAAATGAGTTCGATACCATTACTGTGGTTGACGAGAATGAATTTACTTACATCAGGCATTCTGACTATGACGAATCTAACGTAACTGCAACTGGAACTGCGAAGATAACAGGATATCGTGACATTTACAATCCGATAACTAGGATAGACTACTACCTCAATGACCAAGAAGGAACAAAGTACAAGGGTGGCTATCTGTACATACACACTGCATATCCGCACGGTTACTCAATCTATACGAAGGTGAGTGTGCTAAATGCCCCGACCAATATGGATAATGCGGGATGGATTGACTCTGTGCTTGGAAGCAAGCATAAGGTTGATGTCGTAGTTGATGACTATGTGTATGGCATCAAGTTGGATGCTGTGCATGTGCCGCTTGCTGGTAGTTCGTGGTTGCATTATGAGACTGGTTCATCCAGTTCTAGCAATCCGTTGGAAAACTCATATTCCATGGTTTCTCCTGAAGACGGCGATGTGCTGAATGTTGATGGACAGTTTTACAAGGTTGGTATCATGGATTGGGTGGAACTCTCTGGCGATACCATCGAGACTCCGTTCTATCTGTATAGCCATCAGAATATCATGGACATCAGTTCCACCAACCCCTCGAGTGCAAAGGGTGACGACAACTTGATTGAATCGATAACATTCGACGGTTACGATACGGTCACGGTCGTTGTGCATGACAGGATGGACTTGGTTCCTAAGAAGAGCTGTGTGTACATCGGGCAGGTTTATCCGCTGGAATTTGATGGCCGTTTCGTTGTAGATACGGTCGTGACACCTCGTATGTTCACTTACAAGGTTGTTCCGAACAGCATTCCAGAATCTGCTGGCCGTGCAGTCAACAACTGCAAGATGACATGTAATGAAGGAAAATGGTTCAAGTATCTTGTAAGCGAAGTGACGGTGAACCGTAAATCCGTGTATGAAATCTTCAAGTATGGCACGGCGATTGTAGATAAAATCGCTGGTAATGTCACATTGGATTACGTTGAAACTGAGATACCGCATGGTTACAAGGAAGGCACGAAGATTGTTATCTACAAGGATGACGAATACTACAATGCCGAAGTGTTGAATGTGATAAGCGAAAAGGCTTTCCGTTACAAGTTTGCCGACAAGACGCTTAGCCCAATCGACGTGCTTGGCGGATATGTGTTCAAGGGTGTGTACATCCCAGAGCAGAACCATATTGACAATGTGGAACCTCTTGGGCTATACAAGCAGTACCTGAATTGTATTGAGGGTGAGTACGACTTTGAGGAAGGCGACTTGGTGTTTGCCTACGACAATCTTAATGACGACATGCCGAAACGGTATATTGTCAAGAAGGGCCTATGGACACCTTGTTCCGAAAAGCGCATCATGAAAATCAAGAAGCTGGATGTGGATAGGTATCACAACAACGAGTGGGACGGTGCTACCGTCGATGAGATGATTGACGAGTATGTGTATCATCCATATACCTATCCAGAAGTCGAGCGTATGATGGGAGAGGATATCGACAACGGTATTTCCTCATACATTATGCCGTTCCATATAAGGAGCTACAACTTCTCCAGCCCGTATGTAGAGAACCTTGATTCGACAGAACAGCCGATGCCTCAGTTCAACTCGAAGCACGACTATGCGTCTGTTGCTCCTAGATACGACATGGACGAAAAGTTCAAGGGAATACCTGACATGAAGTATCCTCTCGTTGAAAAACTGGAACGACTCATCTATCTGCGTGATGCCAATGTAATTGACTATGACCTTATCGGTTATCTGGCAAGATTCATGGGATATGACATAACCGACGCAAAGAACGATGTCGATGCCAACCGCATGTACGCCACGAGGGAAGCCCGTGAGAAGGCTGTTAGGGAAACCGTGTCCAACCTTCCTCAGTATTACACGTTGGGTGGAACCAAACCTGGCCTTGAAATGCTGATGGAAACCTTCGGCCTTGTCGCCGAGGTCATCACGATGTGGACTGATGTTGACCGCCCGTATGATGAGCTTATCGAGGAAGACCAAGTCCGTATCCGTGAAAATTCGGATTATGAACAGGGCAAGATAAGCAAATGGGTCCCGACACCGCACGTAAAGGTAAAGTTCCGCAGCGATGCCAACTTCGACAACGGAGTTGTCGGTGATGAAAAGGTTAGCACCCTGATAAAGAACATCAAGTGTTTCAAGCCGATACAGGTTGTGTTCGACGATTTCATCAAGTACCTAGACCTCCCGCACGGGAAAATATATGTTAATAAGGTATCGTTCGTGAACACGGGAAAGAGTGACGTGAACATGAACTACAACATTGATGAAACCGAAGAAGCAGAGATGTGTGGTAGTATATGGGACAAATGAGAGAAAATTTTCTGTACGATGCCTTGGTCGTGACGAATAAGGTTGACCCCGAACTGAGGGGTGGTGTGCAGGCTAGAATCATTGGTGAAACTGACGAGATTGACGACGATGCTCAGTATTTCGTACGCCCAGACATGACCTGCCTGAATGCTGTCCCAGAAAAGGGGTATTACCTGAAAGTGTACTTCATCGACGGGGATATACGGCAGGGAAGGTATGTTGCCGTGTCCCCATCCAAGGACGGATTCTTTGATTACAACTACACTGCGAAGAACTCATATCCGAATGTCGCTGTCTACAATCTTGGCGGTGACGGCTTCATGAGGTATTACGATAGGGCGAAACAGCTGAGTACGATAGATTGTCCAAATGGTGGACATATCGTATGGGACGGTGAAAGTAAGATACTGTTTAGCAGTGACAAGGCTTACACGAATGCTGGAACAGGCGCCAACAATAACGAAGGTGTAGCTGAACATGCTGTGCTGACAGAGGCTTCAATCGACATTTTCACAGCGATGCCTGTTGGAAAGGGTGTTCTGAATCAGGGAAGCGAGTATCTCACCATTCCTCATGTGTCCGCAAAGACAATCGAAGCCTACAATAACCCGACTGCTGATAACAAGACAAGCGAACCGTCTGTAATCGTCGAGGGTGACCCGAGTGCTACCTTCCTTCCAATCCACGACGCAAATGGAAAGAAGGTTGATGAAGTCGAGTTGTCCCTGACACGCAACTACATTTCGAGATTCGACAAGAAGATTGACAAGATTATCATTGGCATAAGCGATACCAAGACGTTCCCAGAAATGATGGACGAGTTTATGAAGGAAGGTTCTCAGTCAAGTGCCCATTACCTTGTTGGACAGATAGAAGGTGACCCTGAAATCGCATCTGAATCCCCGACAGGCATCCTTAACAACTCAGGTTTCCTGCAATTCGTTCAGTTGGACCAAGATGCCTATTATGCTAGCGGTGTCGAATACAACGACGAGGCGGCAAACAAGAACGCTGTGTCCATTGTGCTGGTGGCATCCGAGAACAAGTTCTCCAAGATAGGTTCGTACTCGGCTTACCAGAAGTCTATGGTGAAGAAGCTTATTGAACACATCAGGGCTGAGGCCAAGGATGATACGATTCCAGTAATCAATGCGAGCGATTTGGATGGGCGCCCATCGCTGCCAAAGATGACTGTAACATTTGAATAAAAAAATGCCGAACAGTGTTCGGCATTTTTATCAATAGGAAATATTCATTATAGGTCATCGTCGTCGTAGTTCAATACGGACGAATCGACAATGTTACCTGCATGGTTTTTCATTAAGCTGGCACGTTTTTCTGCCATCTCTTTGGCAGTGTCTATCAAGGCTTTGTCGAGAGGTTTATTAAATGCTTCTGCCTCATCAGGTTTAACAGCAGCGGTCGGTATGACGCTGATAAAGGCATTTAGTGACTTATCTATCTCGTCTATATCGGAATCTTCTTTGAAGATTGCTGGGTCTGATTGTTTAGCAGTTTTCTGTTTGTCGAATTTACTGTTAATCTCCTCTTGGCTTGCTGGTGCTTCATTAGGGTCCATGTGGTCAACGTCTCTATCAATATCGACGAAGCCGACTCCATCCCATTTTGTGATTACGTTTGGGTCACTCTGTTCGGCTGTCATCTGGCTGTCTGATGCTGCGTGGTCAAATCTCTTCACAATGTAATCGTTGATTTTACCTGCTGCATTGGATATGGCCTTACTGTTGTTAAGCGTTGCGTCTACAAGAGCGTCTTTGAGTGTAGTATTGATTTCTGATAAAAGTTGGGCGGTCTTGTTGCCGTTATCGATTACGTTGATGACCTTATCCATGCGGTTGGCATCGTATTTTGTGTCTTTTGCAAAAGTATTTAGGGCAGTGTCAGACTTGAATTTAGTTTCGAATACAGAGAGAAGCCAATTAATAAATTCGTGAAGGTTATCTATGTTATTTGCGTTACAACATCCGTTGGCTAGTAATTTTGGTGCAAGCAGTGTATAGGCTTTTGTTAGATTTGTTCCTGCCGTAGCATTGAATGCTTCCATCGGGGTGTTGTCATTGTCGTTGTCGTCTTCATTGTCGTTATTTTCCCATTCAATAGGATAGTCGAAAGGACTTGTTTCCTCTTTGGATATGTCATCGGGCAGGTCTTCCTTTCCGAATGAGGTTGCACTAATGAGAGTAGATGCATCTGCATTGTCTTCGTCGCTGTCAAATGCGTTCCGAATGAATCCGTCTTCGCTATAGTCTTCCTCGTCATCTTCTTCTAGGGCGCTTTCGAGACACACCTTGAACAGTCGTGTCAAGGCTTCTAGTTCAGGTTTCCCTACCCCGAGCTGGGACACGGATTCAGTGAATATCTTGGTTCGGTTGGTCATGAATAATCCTCGATTAATTCTGAATATAGTTTATAATAGGCACGAAACGGTGCCTGTGACACATTATAAACTATTGATGTATTTAGAGACTATCGATATGGCAGCGAAAACACAGATAACTAATAAGGGACTTGAACTATTGGCTTCTTCATCTAAGGCAACAGGCCAGCATTGGTGGATTGGCTGGTACGCTCTGGCGTTCGTGCCTGATGAATTGCAGGACGAGACTGCTGAAAAGCTGGGCCCTAACATGACGAAGCTTACGGAAGAGGGAGATATCATCTACAACATCTTCCAAGGCGACATGAATGGCGACGGTTACCAGACTACTAAGGCAAGTGACAAGTTCAAGGCTGTAAACTACGACAGCAATATCAAGAAGAACTACCGATATGTGCTTGACGAGGACGGACGAAATAACCTCGTTACCTTCGTTGATGGAAAGAACGGCTTGAAGGGTGCATGTGTTTACCCAGGTGTCAAGGTCAATGAGTCTCGTGATGACAACAGTATTGACTATGCAAAGTCTAAGATTCCGCTTCCAGCTCCCCTGCTGTACACAGGTGTACTTGCTGCGGGAGAAGGATGGTCTACCAATGGCATGAACATCTTCCTCGGTACGGGAAATGACCGTATTGAAAACTTCTATCCAGTTGACAAGGATTCAAGTGACCTGACGATTCCAAGGGTTTCCGCAGACTTCCGTAACTACGAAGGTTACAAGAACGGTCTTCCGAAACTGGATGACGGTGAACAGGCTTATGCGGACGCTTTGACCGATATTACTAACGAAGGCGTGGACTTCGATGGTTGGTTCCCTTCTGTAAACACGTATACGCAGAACGAGGACCCGACTATGGATTACAACCAATTCTGCAGACAGTATTGGAAAGTGCTTTCCATTTCCAACTTCAACAAGTATTGTGCCCCAGTTAACGCTTCTGGCCTCTTGTATGACGAAAATACTGGTTGCCGCAACATGGCTAAGGCTACGAAGTATTTCCCGATTAGCGACTACTCTGTGACTAGCACGGCAAAGACTGACGACAACGAGTATGCTACTGGAATCAAGTTGAAAGTCCAGCTGAAACTGAATGGAAATGCTGAGGATGGTGCTTATTTCAAAGACGTTGAAATGGCTGATGAGGAGAATGTTGCAACGCTGAATCCAGAGGCAACAGAAGAAGAACATCAACTGTTCAACACCAAGCAAGTATCGTTTAAATTCAACCGAATTGGTATCTATGCTGTCCCGATGAGGCAGTACGGATGCTCTGATGACAGCGCTGAAATGAAGGCTCAGTACCAGATTGATACCGAGGCCGAACCTGTGCTGTTTGCTGTATGTGAATGGGATTCCCCTGTCACGTTGAGCGACTCTGGCGAAGGCTTGTCTGAATTCCAGTCTGATGTTTTCATCGACCTTTCTGCTGCTGTCGAGGATTCTTCTGTAATCCGTGAAAGCGCTGTGTTCTACAACCTTTACGAGGACGATGCAATCGATTGGTACAAGAACCAGTTGCTTGCAAACGCTTCTATGGCGGAAGCACTTGTCAACATGCAGATTGAAATGGGTTATCTCCGTAACCAAAAGACTGCCAAGCAGGGTTGTTGCCCGAAACAGGAAGCTATCCAGCAGAAGGACAAGGTTGTTGCTGGACTTAGGAACCTCGTAGATGCACGGGACTATAACTCCAACTCTGTAAGGAACAGGCTTGCACTGGAAGAAGGAAAACCGATTCCAGCCCTGTATTCAGATAGTATGCCCCATTTCGGAGGAATTGGATATCCTCAGACATCATCTTCTAAAACTCTCCTTGCTAGGTTTACCGAAGGTGCAGGCTCTTCACAAGACTTTTATTCTGCATTTTATGGTTATAGGCCAGACTCATCGTTGACTCCTACATACGCTAATGCGTGGTTCGATGGCAAGGAATATTTGGATATGGTTCCAAGTATCAATACCGATGGTGAAACGGATACTACACGTATTGGTAAGCTATGGGTTCGTACTAACTTGTACTATGAGATGTACACTTTCATTAAGCCGAATCCCCAAGACAGTAGCATTACGTACGACTATCCCGATGATGCCGAGACAAATAACTTTGCAAATGCCGTAGGAAAAGTAACTGACTGGGTGGGTGATGGAGTAATAGACGATTACCGTCCTTATATAACAGTAACTAAGACTGCATCTGGAATTGAGACAGATGATGACGGCGTAAAGACACCAAATTATCCTACTGAGTTGGCTTCGAGAAGTGATTTTGTCGCTGAGATTACCCGTTCGTTTGAAAACTATGAAACCCAGGTTTCGTACACGGTATATTACGTTGAGTCTGCTAGCGTCCGTAATTATACTGGATTTAAATTCAAGAGAACAGCTACGTTGAATATGCCTAAAATTCAACTGTACAAGATAGACAAATTAAACTCTTATGACAAAATCAACCAGCGGTTGGCATCAACAGGATGGAGGATTCCGACAACTGCTGACTGGAATGAAATTATTGCAAATAGCACTGGCGATAAAATCAACAAGATTCGCTCGAATGTACGATGGGCTGGTATGACTGGCGGAACGGGTGGTGTATGCCCGATTGGTGGAGCCATGACGGGTAGAGGAGGAACTACCATTCGTACGACTACCCCAGATGGTGTATCTCAGGCAGTTTATCTTGCTATTGGAGACGATGATGCTCATGTTGTCGTGTTTAACGGATTTACCTTCAGCATTATCGAAACGCCAAGTTTTGCCGATAGTGAATCTGGATTGAGCTATGTCGCCGTCCTCTGTGTTGGCGATGCGGTTAAAATCTTCGATGGAAAGGCTAAATCTAAGCTTGGCTATGATTCGTACGCTCTCATGGAAGGAAGTGTTAGTGAGGGAGACCATAATTTCAATGCGGCCAAGAACAGTATTATTTCAGAAACGGCCAATTACAATAGTATATTGAGCGGCATGAATAATATCGTCACCGATTCAGACCACAACACTGTATTGAATGGGTTTAGCAATGCGTTGTTGGGCTCGGTTCATTCCCTAGTTCTTGGTGATACTAACACGTTAAAAAAGACGAGTGTAGGAGTACCGACATGCCGCATGTTGCTCGCTGCGACCAACACGACAGTTATCGGTGGAGCAACATCGGCGATTATCGCTGAAAAGTCCACGGTAGAAAGCGCATATCACACCAGTATTTTAGGTGCATCGCTTGATATCAAGAGTATCTATTGTGCTCGTGTAGTCGGAGAGGTAACGGAAAGTAACCGAGGAATATATTACTCGGACATTATTGCGTATGGGGTGCATCACATGCCAGCCATCTGGATGTCCAGATTAACATGGACTAACGATGGTGTTTCCGAACTCCCTTCTGCATTGCAATACGATGTTGGAGCGTCATTGTTTTACTCTGATATTACGGGAAACCAATCACATTTTTGGAGTAAGAGAAATGCCCCAACTGAGAATAGTGATATTTGCCATAGCCGTGTGGCACTTACGTCGGCTGGTATCATTCATTCGTCAATCCTGTATTCTGATGTATCTGCGGATGGATATGGTTATGGCGGCAATTGCCCGTATCAGAACACATGGTTTAAGGATAACACGTTAGAGGCCTTAAATATTTGCCACAGTATAATTAAACTATTTTCATCTTCCATAGCGACAAATTATATCAATGGCTCTGCTAGTCAGAGTAACATATTATTCTCTGATATATCACTTGGATATAGCATAATGCAGATGACCTCGTCTTCGGCTACACATAGCTTTGCGTACGGTGTGATGAAACTGTCCGAATCCAGCATTGCAATGTGTGACTGTTCGTACGTTTATGAATCTGGCACGAAGCACTATCTGGAATCGGCAACGATTAAGTTTGCTACGTTGGTCGGACAGATGATATCGCTAAAGAGTTCGACGTTCAATAACCTGCATATCTATGGTTCATTGACACTCACTTCAAGCATAAATAACCAACTCATATTGGGTGGATTGGATGGTACTACTATTGGTCCACATAACAGTTCGGCCAGCAATTACATTTCGGAGTTCGGCTCCTTTATCACTGGAAACAGCAAGAACTACCCGATGATTTGGTCTTTGGGTGGCATTGGCCTGTTCATGAACAAGATGGTTCTTGGCAATAAGGACGTAAGTGGGGGTGCTCCTGCAATCAACGATGTCCTTACGGTTGTCGGAACAGAAGACAATGTTGCCACTGTCGCATGGAAGCCAGGTGGCGGTGGTGCTGGAATGTCACAGCATACTATTATTACCGACTTCGATTTGTCTGAATTGACCAACCCATTGCATCCTGACCAAAAAGAATATAACGTTGCGCCTATAACTTCTATGACAGGGTTTGGGTGGGATAAACTTACCATAGTTCGTCCCAACCAGAGTGGATTTAAGTCCGTCGCCGATGACATTGGAATAGTAGGTAGTACATGGTATGGACCATATAGTTCGGATGATAAGAGTGGGCTATTTAGGTTTGGTGAGTCCAATGTTGTCGATTGGTATAAGTGGCATTCTTTGAGTGTTCTTAATACAAAGCCTACTGAGCATGTGGTTGAATGGGTTACCAATTCACATATGTCTCTATATGTAGATTTTAACGACTTGAAACCAGGGGTTGTATACGAAGTGAACATTCATATTGTTCAATTGCCCACAGGTCCTTATTCAGTGGATACGTTGGGTACTGCTATGCAACAGGCATATCCAGACGAAGTTGTATCGAATCCGTCATATAGTGGAAGCGGTGGAAAAATCCCATCTATGAGCATCCAGTTCTATAACCCAGACAACAGTACGTGCCAGAATGTTGTATGTTTTTGGGGAAGTAATGCGGTAGTAGATAATACGTACTCGTACGGATTCTACCCGAAATTCCACAAGCACAGCAATGTTGAATCTTATCCGACTTCAACTAGGGCTCATTACAGCCTTGTTGATATAGCAGTAGCTACGATAAGGTTTGTCAAGTTGGATGGAAAAATATATGTTATGTCATACTAAGATATGATTTACAGAGTAGTTCTATCACATCATCAAACCGAGAACATCCGCAAGTTTCCTAGCGGGTGTTCTACCGTGTTTGTCTTTGATGACCCGATACAGGAAGATATCGACGAGTGTAACGCTCATGGTTGTTCCCATGTGTGTATGCCAGTAGCAGGAAACAGGGGAGCCAACAGAAATGCTGGGTTACAAAAGGTACTTTCCACGTTTAAACCGAACCCTGATGACTATGTGGAGTTCTTTGATGGAGACCGTTTCCCGACTACCTACAATCCAGACAGTGTACTGCGTCTGATGGAAAAATACGACATACACTGTATGTTGTACTCCTGCGGAAACGACGCAAGACACACTAAAATCTATGTTCCGTTGGAAGGTGCCACTATCGTTGATACGGGAACGCTGTGCAATCCGTTCTACTCCTGTGGGTTTATCATGAGGGTATCGGCTATATTGGATGTTATTGCATTCAATAATGGGGTATTCTTTGAACAACGCTTTACCACTTGGGGTAATGAAGACCAGTATCTAGGACTTGTATGCGAACACTTGAAACATAAAGTTGCCCTTACGTGTGAAACCCTGCTAAACGGCAAGGTTGGTGGTGATAGCGATTCCCATCAGGACTATCGGGAATCCTTGCAGACTTATGTGGACTTGATAAGGGAGCACAATTTCCCTATTCGTAATGAGCCTAGCAGGTGTGAAGTCGTTCATCTCGAACCGTGAATGGCGGTCAGATAGAGTAGATTGTATAAAGCGGGAAGATTTCCCGCTTTTTGTGATATATGTTTTAATGTCGTTATATAAACTATATGTGAAAATGATTCCATCATAGGGATTTTAGTATGAATATGCAGAAAATCATGCTCGAAGCGATGACAGCGAACGACAAGGCCATCATTCGTGAGGCAAACGTTGACTTTGATAGGCTGAAAAAGTGCGTGTTTCCGATGGACGGTGTTCAGAACATTGATACGCAAGTTATTAAGGATAAGGTAGCCAAGAATGAACCCATCACGTTTGAATGGGCATTGCAGGAATACTATAAAAACGACAACAAGGATTATCATCGTAAATTCTTGCAGGACCTTGCTAAGGGTCTTCTGACGGAAAAGACGGACGAAAGCATGTTCTTCTCGAAAGAGGATGCCAACTCACTGGAAAAATATCAGAGTAGGTATCCTGTGCTTTCGAAATTGACGGACGGCCCGCAAGTGTTCAAGTGGTTCAATCTGCTTATGGGCACTGAATTGGGCAAGACCGCAGTGAGCAGTACAGAAACGACGTTCGATGAACGTGGAAGGGCTAATGTCAGGCCGCTAGATAATGACAGGGCTATTCGTGATACGCAGGAAAAATACCTTGACGTGACCGAAGAACATCTGGAGACAATCTACAAGTTTGTGCGAAGGGGTGCTAGTCTTTCTAGGGATGGCTTACTGTATGCTGCATATATTGGGTACATGTTCCACATGTTCGAAAATTCCAGAAAGATTACAGGTGAAGCAACTGACGACGATACCGAGAAGGTTAAAATGCACGAGTTGCTGGACATGCCTGCACATACTATCGCAAAGACTGCGGCAGAGCGGTTGCCAGCTAGCTCTACTGGAAGCTTGACTAACAAGCATTCTTATTACAACATGCGTCAGCGTAGTTTGAGAATGATAGACCCGTTCAGAATCAATAGCTCGAACTTGTCTGAAATATATGTATATCCGCAGTTTACGATTGACGTGTTGGCATTGACCCCATCGACAGCGGATGCCTTCAGAAATGTGCTGAAAAATTGTGGGTATGATAGCATTGCGGACCGTTTGACTGACCTTGAAGGTGACGGTGACAATAAGATTCTTGACATTACCTCAAAAGAGCTTGTCGCTATATTGAAAGACCCGAATGTTATTCATGGGTGCCTTGGTGCTGGCCTTAACAATATCTTCAAGAAGTGGGGCAGTAGCTGGGTGTCTGAGACGGGTGAAAGCTCATTGGACGAGCTGCTCCTTGCAAAACCGCCAGAGAACAATTCGGATAAGCGGGAGGTACAGGTAGTCCCTGTCGCAAAGGGTGACTCATTGAGGCAAGCTAACACCGACCGTGAAATGACTGGCTATGATATGATTGCCGAGTCAAACAAGGATATGGTGATTGGCGAAGGTGATGTAGTTAAGGACCCAGATGCCGAAGTTGGTGGGGAAAGACTTAGTGATGAGAATGTCAAGGCGATAAGTAACGCTTATCAAGAGGCTTATAGTGAGCTGTTTGGCAATGCCAACGCTAAAAACTTGAAATTGAAATCTGCCATCAAGTTGAAAGACCTTATCATAAGCAAGTTGAAAGCATTGGATGCGAACAACGAGCTTACGGTCAACGTTGTTCCTAATATACAAAGACTAAAGTTCGGTAGTGCTAGGGAGTTTATTGCCAAGTTCTGGAGAGTGGTTAAAGCACTCAATCCATCGGCTCCGTCGAGAATAGTGTATGATACCTTTGATGGTAAACACCATGATATGGCTGTTACTGACGGTATTTACGATACGCTTGACAATACTAATTTTGAAAACGTCATTTCCCGTAAGGTCTCGACGAATGGTCATACCTATTTCATTTCTATTCCTCGTGGTATCGCTTTTGCTGCTATGCAGGAGAATGACGATGATACGATTGTCCGTACCGAGAACCCGAATACATATTGCATGGGTTTGGTGCGTGATGGAAAACCTATGAGGTATTCGAGTGTATCTGATTTGATGAACTCTCCGATTGGTAAATACGGTACTGCCGTAGTGAGGTATCGCAAGGTCGGTAGAGTTAAATTCGACACAGATGAAGCGAACAAATCTTATGCCAAGGTGCTGGAAGCATTGAGGAACATGAAGAAAGATAACCAGGTGTGGAACCCAGGCCCAGTGGAGGGTATGTCTGGTAGGAAGGGTGCAATTCGTGTACTCCAAACTGTGATATCCAATGAGTTCCAAGACCCGACTGAGCAACATGAAATCATTCAGCCGTTCTTGGGCGGTGTAGGCATGTCGGTTGAATCTTACGACAAGCAGAGCGGCAAATTTGCTTTCGAATCCACTTCTAGTGTAGGTGGCACTCTCATTCGCCATTTGAGCGATATGTACAACCTTGACAAAACGGTTGAGGATTACAGTGGGTGGGATGTAATCAATATCCTTAAAGTAGTTTCTCCATCTAGTAAGTGGGACCTGACCAACTGGAATTTCCGCAACGTATTGAGAGCGGACGCCGCCCTTAATGGAACGTCCTCTGAGTTTGCCGACGAAGATGACGTTGACGAGCGTCTTCGCAATCGTAGATTGGAAGGTGACGCAACACGGTTTGGCGGTGGAAAATATTCCGAGGATGCACAAACCTATCCGACGGACGATGAAGGCGAAGCAAACTTCGACGCTGAATCCAATGCCGAAGTTGGTGGTGAAGGAATTGGCAATGAGAATGCCAAGGCGATACGCAATGCGTTCGATGAAGCCTACGAGGACCTGTTTGGTGGTGCCGATGCCAGAACCCTGACGTTGGAAGATGGCCGTAGGTTGAAAGACGGTATAGTGAATAAGTTGCACGAAATGAGCGCTAACAACCTGATTTCGCTCAACATCATCCCTGCGGTACAAAGAATTGAGTATACTAGCTTTAAGGACTTTGTTAACAAGTTCTGGGCAGTGGCTGACAAGGCTGTTGCTACGGAACCTGATTTGAGTGACAACTCTATCCGAATGGAAGCTTTTACCAACGATAATGGTGTTGTTTCTGACGAATTGGAACCATCGGTCAAGAAATGCTTGTACGACGTTGTTAGAAAGGGAGCATATAACGATACCGATAAAAAGCTTATACCAGCAATGGGAAGCTTGATGATGAGGTATGCTACCAGTTCCGCTTTCGAGAACAATGGTCTCAACACCAGCTGTAATCCTGAGAACCTTGCATCGGCATTTAACCAGAACTTCGAAAAGGACTGGCAGATGAAGATGGACGCTGTGGCACAACTTCAAAATGCTGCGTCTGGCGAAGATGTAGACATGGAGCTTAATAGGTTCAAAGTGGAAGTTGCTAAACGTGATGCCGACCTGTATTCAGCTATTCAGGAAAAGATTGATAATGACCCAGATTATGTGTCTCGTGTAGCCAATCTTGTTGCACAGAACGCCAATGCGATTGTCAATGACTTGAATGGGGTGTCTCTTGATGAGGCTGCCGAAAAGGTTCCATATGTCCCGTTTGATAGGAAGGCGGCAAAATGGTTTAATGATGCTGGCAATGCCCTTATTGACTTCTGCCTGTACGGTATAGAAGATAATACAAATCAGAGCATGACAACCCTGAATAAGGCATTCGGTGCTGAGGGCATAAATGCTATGATGTACAGGCTGTACAAGTCTGTGCCAAAATCATGTCTCTCCATTGATTATGGTACTGATTCTAACGGCATTGCTCGGTTGGACACGAAGACTGTTCGTGAGTTGTGGGCGAATGAACTTCAAATGTTGGAATCGCATTACAACAAGCATGACCTGCGTGACCAGATTGCTAGTAAGGCCAATATCAATTTTGGTGACTTGGAACAGAAAATCAAAAAGACATACGAAAACGGTACGGTTGGTAAGCTGTTTGAATGCGAGCCTGGTGTTACATCTCCATTTAAGTACAATGGAGCGTCGCTTAACCTGAATGCGGTGAAGGCATACTTTGATGGCTTGATGGCTTTTGCCGACAGCTACAATGACATCGGTGCTTATTCTGGTCCTAAGGGGACTATTGAAAGGCAGGAGCGTACGCAGAATACGCTTAACAACGAGGTGCAGAAACAAAAGGTGCTTGAAAACAAGTATTTTGAGTCGCTGCATACTACATTTACTCGTGTATATAACGGATTGCAATCCAATGAACTTTCACCCAAGGATGAGATTGTTACACAAACCCTTGCTAAGGTAATGAAGCAGGTGGTGGCTAACCCGATGAACGTCCTTGTAAACAATAATGCTAGACTTATCAGTGCCTATGCTTATTATGAGGAACTAATCAAGGCTGAAAACCGCTCTGTATATCAATCTAGGAAGTCCCTCGGATTTGGCGTAGGAGTAGATGAGAATAACGAGAAAAAGCTCGGTAAACAAGGTTCGCTTACTGGACGCAATGAAGTCATCGATAAGACTGTGTCTCCTGTTGCGCTTGCTTTGGCTACGGTGCATACTGATGAACTCAGGAAACAAATGAATGCCCTTAGCAAGCAGATTGACATCGAGACCGCCGAGCAAGACTATCAGAAATATCTATCTGAAGTTGGCCAAGGAAACCGTGTTGTTAGATATGCAAATAACACGGAACTCGACGTGGCAAATATAAAGAATCTCGACGCTGATGGTAGAGCTAAGGCCATGTTGAGCAGGTTTGATAATATTAAGGACGACTATAAGTTGTTCTGCAATTACAAACTTGACGCCAACGGAACCAAGCCAGCCGATATTGCTAAAATGGTTGAATACCGCAAAAACGAATTGATAATGCTGTTGTACAAGGCGGCATGTGATATCGTGAATGCTAGGTCTAAGATGCCAAGCGACGTTAAGACGTTTATAGATAAATTGGCGGCACAAGGTGAGTACGTGAAGTACGGTTCTGCGGAAATCATCCAGCAAAATCTGATGACCAAGTTTACGAATCTCACTGCTGAATTGGAGATTGCTGATTTCAACGCTTATATGGACTTTATGGGCAAGATTAAAGCTAGTGCGGCAGCATCGAACGTGAAGACTCCTGGCGACGATGATAAGGACCCTTCAAGCAATAACGACCCGACAAAATCTGCATTGAATATTATGCGTGGCAAAGAGCAATTTGCTCAAAACCGTACGGATGAGCTTATCGATGATATTATTAGCGACAAGCCAATCGATGTGGGTGCTGCCCATAAACTCATTACGGATATGGGTAAGAAAGGTAGTCGTACGACAGGAACCGACATCACTCTGACAGGAACGTTGAACGTTATCCAGAATGATGCTGGTGGTGACATGATTATCACAACTAACGTTATATTGAATGAGAACGATAAACTTGTCATTACTGTCGGTAACGAAGTTTACCCTAGGGTTGTAAAGTCGGTTGATGCCCAGAAATATGTTGGTAAGGATAATAAACAGCATACATTATACAAGTACACGATTGCTTCTATTTATGGATTGGCTCCATCGAAGAAGGATATCCCATTCCAGAGATTCCAGTCTGCAAACAAGCTGTCTGGCTTCGATTTTGGCGGTGAAACATTGAACGCCGTTCTAGCGAAGTTGAATGGATGGCATGAACAGTATGACGGTCTTGGTAAGGGTGGAATACCAGCGGACGTTAAGCAGAAGTTGCACATCCTGAAAGCGTTGTATGAGGGATGCTCGGGTTCTCTGCTCATGAAGTCTCTCGTGTCATACTGTGTGTGGAGAGCAAGCAACTATAATGGTGATTTTGCTCCAAACAGAACCCTTCGTCGTGTGGGTGGCTACATGAGCGACCCGTTGATGAAGAAGTATTTCGATACGATAGCTCTTGACTTGGAAGAGTTGGGCCCGAATGGCATAAAGAAGGACCCTGAAAAATACGCTGAAATCCTAGACATTCTGCCTGATGACTTTATCAGCACGGCGCAGCAATTCCATTACGACCTTGTTACACCAGAAAACGTGCGCAAGGGTGGACATGAAGCGGCTGCAAACATTACCATCGCAAGCTTGGATATGGATGCCACGAACAGCCTGAAACTTATCGTGGATACATTGTCTAAGTGGTCAGGATATGTAGGTGCAGATGATGTCAAGAGATACCTCACGTTAAAGAGCAAGCCGAACCCAAATGGCAAGCCGAGCGTAGATGGAAAGATTAAGCTATCTCCCGAGGATGCAACCAAGTTGCTTGACATGATATCTCCAACAAGTGGATACAAGCCTGTCCTCGATGATATCTTGAAGGAACACAACTGGAATATCGCTAAGCCTCTTATCGAAGCGTACAAAAAAACAACCAGTACGCCGACGTTTGATGACGCTATCCAATATCTCAGAGACCATTACATGACTAAGAGGGTAGGAGGCGTTGAGGTAAAGAATAGGGATGCATTCGCTAACTATGTCAAGACGAACCTCCCGTATAACGTAAAACAAACCCTAAATATCAACTGATAATCCAGACTTATATAGTAGAGCCACCGTTATTATGACGGTGGCTCTTTTTGTATTCGGTAAACTCGATGATTTGAATCAAATGGTGTCTAGCTGCATTATAAACTATAGGTAAATTATCCGATTGTTGTACTATGTCACTAGAAAACGACGCAAATGTTGAAGAGTCTAAACCCCTCCAAAATGTTGGGCCTACCAATACTGATGCTTCTGACGACGATATCGGGGTTGGAGAGGATTTTTTGAACATGGTTTTTGGCCTTGATGGGGACGGGGACAAGACAGTTGCGATTGATGAAATGAGCGACGCAGAGGAAGCGGCGGTGTTGGAACACTTCAGTAGCGAAGAGCCTAAGGATGAAGATGTAGGTTTTATCTTTGGGCTTGATTCTAATGACGATGACGATGATGATGATGACCCTACTGCTGTTAGTGAAGTTGAAGAAAGATTGCCAGAACCAAAAGTGAAGCCAAAAGAAGAACAAAGTGCTGAACAACAGGCAGAACAAGCTGTTAAACAACAGGAAGAACAAAGTGCTGAACAACAGGCAGAACAAGCTGTTAAACAACAGGAAGAACAAAGTGCAGCGGCATTGTCAGCGGGAGGGAATCCCAACTCTGAACAGAAAGTTGAGGAAACCCCGAAGACATCAAATGAAGGGTCGGCTTCACAGAAACAAGGGGGTGGCGGCAACGGGGAACTGTCGTTGCGGAATGCTAATCCTCATAGGAAGGAACGCCCTAAGGTTAATGAAGATACTAAGCCTGAAAGGGCACAGCCCAAGGAAAAAGAGCCGTCTACCGACATTCCTCTTGCTAAGATATTGACACAGTCAATGAAGGATAGCGGTGTAAAGCCTTCCGAGGTTGTTGAGTTTCTAAATGCGGTAGACCCTGCTGCAATGAAAACTATTCAAAAGAAGTATGATTCAACGCTATGCAGTGAGGCTTGCGATTCCTTTATTCAGTTCGTAAAGGCTATCGTGGTTGCTGGAAGCCAGCGGGCCTTGGCTATCATTGTGTCTGAGATTATCTCGTACATCAAAAGGAATACCGATAAAACATTTGAAGCCATAGATATCATCTTTTATTGCAAGGAACTGTACGATAAGAGTTCTGATGGTGGTGTATTTGTTATTCAGGGCTTTGGCTACACCAAGGCGAGAGTCATGGTGGAAAATGGTTTTATCATCCAGTATTTGGGCAGTACAGGACAGTCTGGAGAATTGAAGGTTGGAAACAGCGTTGACGACAGCGTTGATGAGTTGATTAAACTGGCGGTGGCTGTTGCATGCCTGATATACGGACCGAACCTTAGTGATGTAGAAGACAAGTATCTAGTTGCATACAAGAGAATATTGGCTGACAATCCTGAAATGCTTCATGTTGTTGAAGAAGGCGACTATGAGGCATTCTACAAGATGCTGAGGACGTTATGCGGAGCAAGCACGGTTGGTGTTGACCTGCAAGATATCAACCTCAACATGGAATCGTACTCCCAAGGAGAAGCTGCCGCCCTGTATGCTGCTGTCATCGAGAAGATGGATGAACTTGCGGCAAAGTATCACAATAGTTATGACAACGAGGATGTTGAGCGTGTTGTGGACAGTATGGTGAGCCGTGGTTATCGTGCTTCGCAGACAAATGCAATCGAGCATTATTGCGAAGAGCTGATGAACCCGCAGAAACCTATTGATAGGCACGACACGGCTGACGACACCGCAGCCAAGGCTAAGGATACGATAAGTATCGACCATGGAATGAATATTGCAACTCGGGCTTACATTCCAGCAGGATATGGCCTGAGCAAGTCGCACGTCGAGATAAACAAGCCTTATACGGAAGTGTTCGGAATCCCGTTCATCAACATTCGCCATCCGATATTCAAGGCGATTGCGATGAAATACACATCGAAGTATACCAAGGCCAAGAAATCCAAGAATTCAAAGGGCAAGCTCGGCGCTATGGACAAGCTGTTGGAGAAACGCCTTAAACTGGTTGAGGTAAACGCAGATAAGGCGGAACGCCAGCTGATAAAGGAAATCAAGAATGGAAGCTTGATGTCGAAGTTCCTTGTAGGCGACAGGACTAAGGAAACTCAGGTTGGCGGAGAAGGTCTTGGCCTTATATCTTCTATCGAAAAGGGTATTCGAAGGGTGACTTCATTTGCCAGCAACCCGATGCTAATCAAGAATATCTTGAAGTTAATCAAGATGGCGTTGGATGGCGAGGAAACCCCTGTGTCAAGAAATACGCTTGTTATTGCAACGAATCCAGCAAGTGCTTACGAGAGAAACCCGATTGTTTCTAACGCAGTCAACGACCATTTTGCAAACGTAAGGGTGTACAATCCTGTTAAGCCCGAGAGGAGTGCTGCCGTATCGAAGAAGTATTTGAAGCAGTTCTACGATATCATCAATCCGTTGGAAAATGCTGACGAATACATTGCTTGCGGCGCATTCTCTGGAAACCTTCCTTATGGTGTTGGTGGACAGGGAATGTTCAAGGCCCAGTTGAAAACGATATCGGGCGGTTCTATTGACCCAAGTGCAGTATCTGATGCTGCAATAACTGCATTCCGTGAGGACATCCTTGCTCATGGCGGATATCCTTACACGTATGTTTTGGCTGACCAGTTCACTGGCGGAAACAATGAGGTGTACAAGATAGCCCGCAACAACAATTTCTTTGGAAACTTGGTGCGACTTGATGTAGACCTTGTTGCAATCCATGTGAAGAAGGCTGGCATGGATGGAATTTTCATCATGGAGAACCATGATGCGGAAGTGCTTTTTAGCTAGGTGGAATGTATGAACGAGAAGAAAATCTTTTTGGAAGCGGTAGGCAATCTTGGTCTAAGCAGGCGCCAGTACAATAGCGTTTCTCGTCTGTATGACGCATGCTTCGAGGCGACCATGAAGGACCTTTCGGGGCCTGCCGACAATCTCCGTAAATACAGGAGCAAGACGCTCACTTTCCATTTTAACGACCTGACTATGAACAAGGATAGCGGTCAGGCTGTTGTCCACTTTGTCGTACCTTCGGCAACCGAGGACAAGAACTATGATGTCTATATCGAGTTCATACCCAAGAAAGGAACTTTGTTCAGCATGGCACAGGGTCCTATGACTCCTGCCGCAAAGATTGGCTTGTTGCGTTCATGTGATGTGAAGGTGTTCTGTACATGCCCAGACTTCAACTGGTCTGGCATGAAGTACAATCTTAAACACGTTTACGACAGCTATCTGGCTGGATATGAGTCGGTTGAAGGTGTACCGTCTGGCGGTGAGGACATCCCGCCTAATGTAAGGGACCCACATCACAAGAATAGGGTATGCAAGCATCTTCTTGCTGCGTTCAATGCTGTGATGACGAACTGGATGAGTATTATCAAGGCTGCAAAGCAGTATAAAGTACCAGCGGTGACGCCAAATCCAGTCGAGGAAGAACCTGTTGAGGAAACCCCGACAGAAACTCCGATGGAACAACCTGCAGAAAATCCAGTTCCCGAAGAAGATATCTCACAGAACAATAACGGAATTTAGTCGAAAAAACGTATTTTAGTATATGAGGCCAGCATCACGAGATGGTGGCCAGACGTTCTCCGTTATAAACTATATACGAATGTAATGATTATTGTGGGTTTCGGTGATGCCAATACCAGGACTTAAAGACAATGACGCTCGCTCGCTGATAAGCTATCTGCTTAATGGCGACTCCACCAATGTGGAGAAGCTCGTCAATGCCTATATGGAATCTGCGTATAGCATCTGTACGAAAGAGAAAACCAAGATAGTCATGGAAAGTATTAACTCACCCAAGAAGGCGTGAGTAGGGGAAGCGTCATGGGAAAGGTACGGGAAATTATTGGCGTTCCGAATTTTGACGACAGCAAGGTGACTGTTGCGGAACGCACCGACGTGTTTGGTAATAAGGTGAAAAGACTCATTCTGGAAGGCACAGCTATTGTTTGTGACGAGCCAGGTATTAATGGTCGTTCATATCCTAGGGCAATCATCGCAAGGGAAGTTGAAAAGCTGAACAGGACGAAGATTCGCCTTGGACGACTCGCTGCGGAGTTGAACCACCCTCGTGTAGACATTGAGGGAAACCCGAAGGATTACCCAATTTTTGAAATGAATCTGTGGAAGACTTGTGCTGTTATCGAAGAACTCCGTATGGAGGGAAAAAATCTTTATTGCCGCATGGTTGTCGCCGAAGATACTGACGCTGGTAGAAACCTTGCTGGTCTAATCAAGGCTGGCTACACCCCAGGTTACTCTTTGCGTGGTGCTGGTGACACAATCAAGCTTCCCACTGGTTATGAAGAAATCGACCCTGATTATACTTTGATTACTGTTGACGTTGTTGGAAACCCGAGCTTCGACAACAAGGCGCTTATCACGAGCCACTTTGAAAGCGACGCTGGAAAGAGAAAGTCCCACAAGATTCTTACCGAGTGCATTGAGCGTTACGGCAAGGAAATTGTACTTAATCGTAACATGGATTTCCGCACTGACAGGTTTCACGTTTATAACAAGGATGCACTGCTTAACTATTTGCGTACAAGGTGAGATATATGCAACTGTCAGATTTTTTAACACAAGAAGAACTAGGTAGTATCGCCCCTGATATTGTAACAAAGATTGAATCGAATTGCAATAAGGCGATAGCTGACTACGAGGCTAGGGGCGACCGCCAGTTCAAGTCCTTGGTCGAGGCCGTATCTGGGCAATGGGATGCGTTGGTTAAACCTGCTGTTCAGAAGAAAGTGGACAGCATGGGCGAGAACGCCGTCAAGGGCAAGCTCTTCGAGGCTTTGCAAAAGATTGTAAATGTCCTTGAAGAATGCCAGATAGAAACTACGCAGGAAAGGGAAGCCAAGAAAACGGTTGCCCAGCTGAAGACGGAACTCCAAGAAAAGGTGGTTGAGTACAAGCGTGCTATGAAGCAGCTTATGTACGCCAAGATTACCGACAAGGTTCTCCGTGAAACCAACGGTTATCGTCCAGAGATTCAGCAAAGGGCAGTCGAATACTTCACCGACCCGAATAGGGACATTTCCCTTGACGACCTGAAACGAGAAGACATATTTAACTATATCAACGGTATTGATTCCAACTCTATTACGAGCAGAGAATTTAGCGGTATCGGAGAAATCAAGGCCCCGAACCAAGTTGATATGAATGAACTTAACGAGATAGCGGACAGCCTGATGAACGACGATATCGCCGAGAACGGTCTGGACAACTATCGCAAGAACAACCTCAAAGTGAACGAGGTAAGATATCCCGCTGGTGGAAACGCCGCTGTCGGCAAAAAGGTACGCCCCGCACCCAAACTGGCCTCCGTAGGCTTCGGCAGCAAGAATGCTGCATTTGAAGCCCTTGGGCAGGGACTATCTAAGAACAAGGTGTATAACAGCCCTGATGTGACCAAGGAAATGCTGTCCCAGCCCACTTCGCTGGAAGGCGGTGTTGCCGATGATGATGTCAGGCAGGCACTGAACGCAGGAATGAACGTGTTCATCTAACCAGTTTCCACTGTACACCAAACGAATGGGGGTTCCTATCTCACGGGGGACCCCCATTCAAATATTGTATTTTATATCAAGATGAAACCGATACACGACGAGCTTTGGAAACTACCGCAAGACACGCTTGCTCTTGCATCCGATTATGACATCTCCCCCGTTGTCAACGACGAGGAGATTGCAAGCATGGATTTCTTGAAGGAGGAATCCTCTGGAAAGGTTAACTATGACGAAATAAAGTACGAGATTCCGACTGATACGAAACAGTTGCTCCAATCCAATGTGGAGTACGGTCTGTATGAGCTTTCCGAGGCGGACCGTGTGTTGAAGGACAACGTAAAGTATATCAGCCTGAAATACATCTGCCGCAACCTGAACCGTACCGTGGAATGGGTATATGACAGGGATATCCTGCACAACCTGTTCTACATTCTCGACAGCAACGGCGACCGTCTGTATCGTGAACCAGAGGTGGTGGAACGGTGCAAGCTCCTGTCTATCGAGTTCAGGAGGAAAGACCTTCCGTTTTCCACGTTTGGACGAATGGAAGCTGCAGAATACCTTGGG
>Ga0265298_10000803_pt1 | contig 46328 bp, 39 predicted proteins | sample AusTroGonzalo_MG_3_FD_193486 | JGI IMG/M metagenome (GOLD analysis project Ga0265298, IMG submission 193486) | Bovine rumen microbial communities from tropical cattle in Woodstock, Queensland, Australia - Gonzalo_01 | ecosystem: Host-associated > Mammals > Digestive system > Stomach > Rumen ...
GCATACCGGTCTTGACCGCCAGATCCATCACTTTGCATATCTTTTCCGCCATCGTCTTGCTCAGCGAGCCGCCGTTGACGGTGAAGTCCTGTGCAAAAACGGCTACGGGTCTTCCGTCGATGGTGCCGGTGCCGCTGACCACGCCGTCTCCGTCCGGATGTGAAGCGTCCATCCCGAAATGCGTGCAGCGATGCTGTACGAAGGTATCGAATTCTTCGAACGAACCCTCGTCCAGCAGGAGGGCAAGCCGCTCACGGGCGGTCATCTTGCCTTTTGCATGCTGGGCGTCGATGCGCTTCTGTCCGCCGCCGAGCCGGGCGGCTTCGCGGCGCTCTTCCAGCCGGGTGGCTTTATCCTGTTGTATACTCATAACCCACAAAAATAACAACTTTGCGCGAATTTTTCAAAAAACAAGACTGCGACAGCAGGCGCTTAGTCAGCGAAAAATTCGCGCCGGTACTGATAATTGTCCCGCAATTTTTCGAAATCCGCGGGATTGGTCCGGAACATGAAATCGTCCGTAAAGACCGGGTAGTTATACTGGAACATAGCGGCGATCTGTCCCTGGTTCTTTCCGTTGAAATCGAGTTTCACCGCCTCGAGATCCTTGACGTTGGCGGGCGGGAAAAACTCGTAGAGCGGCTCGATGTTGAAGTAGCGGGCGACGGCGCGGACCGCATCCCGCGTGCCGAGTTGCTTTCCCTGATAGGAATAGCCCGCGATGTGCGGTGTGGCGATCTCTGCACAGTCCACGAGGGCCTGGTTGACGTTCGGTTCCCCGTTCCAGGTGTCGATGATGATGGGCCCCAGCCTTCCGCTGGCGGCTATCAGGTCTTCATCCACTACGACTTCTCCGCGCGCAGCATTGATGAAGAAGGCGCCCGGCCGCATTTTGGCGAAGAATTCCGCGTTGGCCATGCCGCGCGTATCCTGGTTCAGGGGGACGTGCATGGAAATGATGTCCGAAGCGGCGAGCGTGTCGTCGAGCGAAGAGAAGAGGGCCGGGTTTTCGGTTTCCGCGCGGGGCGGGTCGCAGAGCATCACCTTGAAGCCAAGCAGCCGAGCCATCCGCTCTACCCGCTGTCCCACATTGCCGACGCCGATGATGCCGAAGGTCGCTCCGGTGAGCGGAATGCTTTTCCGCGCGGCGGCGCCGTACAGGGCGGAGAAAACATAGTTCATCACGCCGCCGGCGTTGCATCCGGCCGCATTGCGGACGTAGATGCCTTTGGAAGCGCAGTATTCGAGGTCGATATGGTCGAGACCGATGGTGGCTGTGGAGATGATCTTCACCCCGGTGCCGGCGAGCAGCGTCGCGTTGCAGCGGGTCCGGGTGCGGATAATCAGGGCATCAACATCCAGCAGGTCCACACGGGAGATGGCGCTGCCCTCCATATAGACCACCTCGGCCCAGGGCTCGAAGACGCCTTTGATGAAGGGTATGTCCTTGTCAATGACAAATTTCATAAGCCGTTATTTCAATTTGAGTTCCCGGACCAGGGAGACGTTCTCGTTCTCTTTGTCAAAGAGTTCGTCCTGCTCCAGGATCCGGTTGATTTTTTCGATCAATGCATCCTTCTGGAAAGAAAGCTGGTTGCGTACCACGGAGGAACTGAGGGTGATGTGCAGGGTGCCGTCCCGGAAGTAGCGTTTCAGCGTGTAGCCGGACGCGCCGGACGCTGCATCCCAGGCATTGAAGATGCGCCGCGTATTGAAAGTGGCCCCCAGATGTTCGCTCTTCATCCAGAGTTTGACCGCCTGGGCGATGCTCAGGGCCTCTTTGCGTTGTATGCGATACTCAGCCATCCTGACGGGTAAAGACTCCGGCTGCCGTTTCGAAATAGGCGCGGTCTTCCGTCAGGGAGTCGATGATGGGGCTGAGCCGCGCGCGGTGGGTATCGGTGATGAAAATCTGGCCGAACCGGCTGCCGGAAACCAGTGAAAGCAGGTTGGCCACACGGCCGGTGTCGAGTTTGTCGAAAAGGTCGTCGAGCAGCAGGGCCGGAGCGCTGCCACGCTCGCTCCGCATCAGTTCATACTGGGCGAACTTGAGGGCGACGAGGAAGGATTTCTGCTGTCCCTGCGAACCGCAGCGGCGGATGGGCCAGCCGTCCATCGTAAAGAGGAAATCGTCCCGCTGAATGCCGCAGGTCGTATATTTGAAGACATAGTCCCGCTCGCGGTTGGCCTGCATCAGTTCGGTCAGCGGCCCTTTCCGGAGGTCCGAACGGTATTCGATGCCCACCTGCTCCTTTCCGCCGGAGATGCGTCCGTAGTATTCGCTGACGATGGGGACGAGCCCTTCGGCAAAACGCTCCCGGCGCTCGAACAGCGGTTGCGCGAGCGCGGCCATCTTCTCGTCGAAGACCTGCAGCAGCCCGGCATCGCGGACATCGGCTTTCAGGAGTTTGTTGCGCTGGAGCAGCAGGCGGTTGTATTGCTGCAGACCGTCGAGATAGGCGGGGTCCATCTGCGAAAGGACGGCATTGACGAAGCGCCGCCGCTCGTCGCCCGATTCGCTGACCAGCGCGATATCGGCAGGGGAGACCATGACGACCGGCAGTACGCCGATGTGGCGGGAAATGCGATCATAGGGCTTGTCATCGCGTTTGAATATTTTTTCTCCGCTGATGTTGCTTTTGACGCTGAAGCGCGTTTCGATGCCGCCGTCCATCGCATACCAGCCGCCGATCTCGAAACTTTCGCAGCCGTGCCGGAAGTTGAAGCGTTCGCCGCCGGCAAAAGCGCTTTTGGTCATCGAAAGGTACCAGATGGCATCGAGCAGGTTCGTCTTGCCTTCTCCGTTCCCGCCGCAGATGCAGTTGACATTCGGCGAGAAGGAGAGTTCCTGGAGGGCGATGTTCCGGAAGTCCCGGATGACTATTTTTTGCAGCGTCGGCATACTTTGCAAATATACAAAAAATGCCTAAATTTGCAGGCTATTGGAAACTAAAACGACAAAATAATGGCAACGATCAAGAAAACCCAGGAAGAAATCCGTCAGGAGAACATCGAAGCGACCGTTTCTTCCGCACAGCAATTCTACAACGACAACAAAAAGACCCTCTGGACGGTATTCACGGTCATCGTGGTGCTCGGCCTGGGCATCCTCGGCTACTACAAGTTCGTCTGGCAGCCCAGAGTGAAAGAGGCGATGGAGCAGTGCTATCCCTGCGAGCAGAATTTCCAGCAGGAGAATTGGGAAGTGGCCCTGGACGGTGACGACAACACCCTCGGTTTCGCCGGCGTGATTGACGAGTACGGTACCAAGGCGGGCAGCGCCGTGTATCTCTACGCGGGTATCTGCGCCCTCCGCCTCGAGCGCTGGGACGATGCCGTCTCTTACCTGAAGAAGTATGACGGGAAGGAGCCCGTCATGGCCGCAAGGGCCCTGGGCTGCCTGGGTGATGCCTATGTCGGTCTGGAGGACTACAGTGCTGCCGCCGCCGCTTTCAAGAAGGCTGCCGCCGCTGCCGACAACGACTTTGCCGCCACCTACCTGCTGAAGGAAGGACTCGCGCTTCGCGAAATGGGCAAGGGCGCCGAGGCGCTGAAATGCTTCGAGACCATCAAGGACGTTTACCCGATGTCCATCGAGGCCTACGATATCGACAAGTACATCACATCCACGGAGGAATAATTTATGGGAAGAGCATTCGAGTTCCGCAAGGAAAGGAAGATGAAGCGTTGGGGCCACATGGCCCGGACCTTCACCAAACTGGGTAAGGAAATCACCATCGCCGTCAAGCAGGGCGGTCCTGACGTGACGGGCAACCCGCGTCTGCGTGCGCTGATGGCCGAGGCCCGCAGCGAGCAGATGCCCAAGGAGAATATCGAGCGCGCCATCAAGAAGGCTACCGAGAGCAAGCAGGGCGATTTCAAGGAAATCATCTACGAAGGCTTCGGTCCCTTCGGTATCGCTTATCTCGTGGAGGCGGCGACGGACAATAATACCCGTACCGTGGCGAACGTCCGTTCCTACTTTAATAAGTGCGGCGGTTCGCTGGGAACGACCGGTTCCGTGGGCTTCATGTTCGACCGCAAGTGCACCTTTACCATCAAGGAGAAGGAGGGCATGGACCTCGAGGAACTGGAACTCGAAATGATCGACTACGGTGTGGAGGAACTCTTCGAGCAGACGGAAGAGGACAAGGAGGGCAACGAGTACAAGGTCATCGTGATCTATGGAGAGTACTCCGCCTATGGCCAGATCCAGAAGTACATCGAAGAGAACGGCTTTGAACTCGTCTCCGGCGGTTTCGAGCAGATTCCCAACGTGGACCTCAAGGAGGTGACCCCCGAGCAGAGGGCTACCCTGGACAAGCTCACCGGTCTCCTGGAGGACGATGAGGATGTGACGAACGTCTACACGACAATGAAACCCGCAGATGAATAGGTTATTTACTTTTGTCGCCGCCCTGGCGCTCAGCCTTCCCCTTTTCGCAGTGAACGAGAACGAGCTGAAGAAGGTGGAGATCAAGGACTTCGACGCCCTGGTGGTGTCGCTTTCCGCAAAGATTGACTATGAATGCGGCGTCGCCCCTTATCTGGAAATCAGCGGTGCGACGGAGAAATTGCTGGAATCGGTGGAGATTACCGAGCAGGACGGTGTGCTGACCCTCGGGATGAAGAAGGGTGCTTCGCTGAAGAACATCCGCCGTATCCGCGTGCGGGTGGGTTCCCGCAGGATTTCCCGGATTGAACTTCCCGGTGCGGTGAATTTCCAGACCCTGGGCCGTCTGCGCAGCGAAGGGGATTTCTCCCTTACGCTTTCCGGCGCAGCCGAGGCGGAGATTGCTGATCTGGAAGCCAATGAGGTGACGCTCAAACTGGGTGGAGCCGGCAGCATGAAGGTCAACGGTGCGAAGTGCGAATCGATGAAGACGGCGCTCTCCGGGGCCGGCGGACTGGATGTCTACGGCCTGAATTGTTCCGGCCTGCTCGAGTCCGTCGTGAACGGAATTGGCGGCGCGACCTTCGAGGGCCGCAGCGACAGCGCCTATCTGAAGATCAACGGTGCCGGCGTCATCGACGTCAAGAAACTGGACTGCAAGAATGTCCGTTCTTCCCTGAACGGCGTCGGAAGCATCAAGACAGAATAAAGTTACAAGGCTTTATGGGAGGCGCGCTTCGCTGTGAGGCGCGCCTTTTCTTTGTCCTCCGCGCTGAGGAAGGCGTCGCAGAAGCGTTCCCAGACGTAGTCTGCGGCCATCTTGGAAGGATGGCAGAGGTCATCGGCGAAAAAGCGGTAGTCGCGCAGTTCGTCCAGGACGATTTCGTAGGCGGGGAAATATGCGGCTCCGTCCGTTCCGCGCAGGGCTTCATCGAGGCCGAGCAGCAGGGTCGCCTTGGAAAGGCTGTTGCGGTGCATGCCTTCGCCCGGATGCCGTACGGGGCTGACGGTGAAAATGACCTTTCTCCGACCCGCAAGGGCGAGAATCTGCCGCAGGTACTCCGCCGTCTCGGCGACGGTCAGCATATCGTGCGTGAATTCCGCGGCAGGGCGCTTGAGGCAGTTGGCGACGGCCCGCCCGTTCTCGCGCAAGCGCCAGACCAGGGCCGTGCCGAGCGTGAGGATCAGGATCGGGCTGGAAGCCCAGGCATCGGCGGCAGCGCTCAGTTCGGCGTTCGCGTGCTCCAGAAATTCGGACTGAGAAGTGCGTGCGAAGGAAGTATGGTGGCTGAAGGAGCAGATTTTTCCCGCTCCTGCACCCATTTCTACGCAGTCTGCCTCCGAGAAGGGCGTCCGGCTTTCGAGCCTTTCCAGTGCAGCTGCGATCGACGCGGGATTGTAGAGGGTCCCGAAGGGATTGGCGCAGACGTTCAGGCCGGAGGCTTTCATCCTTGCGGCCATTTCATCGGCGAAGCAGCTCCCGAGCATCAGGATGCGGTCTTTGTCGCTGATTTGCAGGGCGGATGGCCGGATTTCTATCGCAGTGCTGAATTTCATATCGCAAAAATAATTAAATTTGCAGGATATGAAAAAAGTAGCGCTTCTCCTTGTCCTGCTGGCGCCGGTCCTTTGTGCGCTTCCCGCAGCGGCTTCGCAGGCGGACAGCCTGTCCCGTCCGCGCCTGAAATTTATCTATGACGTAGACTTCGAATACGCCCTGGATAATGCGGAATTCGACTACAGCAATGGCTATTATGAGGAATCCTCGACCTTGCACGCCATCCGTCTGATTCCCGGTCTGGGACTGTGGATCGACCAGAATGAGAAGATTCGCCATACCCTGTTCGGCTCCCTGCAGGTTTACCACGATTTCGGTAAGCCCGGTTTCGACATTATGAAACTGGTGAACTCGATGAACCTGTATTACCGCATCGATGCGCAGTTGGGGAACGGACAGTTCTCCGGGATTGCCGGATGGTTCCCGCGCCGCTTTATGGAAGGGGAATACATCGGCGCTTTTTTCTCGCCCCGTAACGTTTTCGAGGACAATTCCCTCGAGGGCCTTTTCCTGAAATACCGTACCCCGAAACTGTATGCGGAACTGGGGCTGGACTGGCTGGGACTCAAGATGGGGCAGAGCCGCGAACGTTTCCGCATCCTGACGGCGGGGGAGTATAAGTTCCCTTATGGACTTTCCGCCTGCTGGGCCGCCAGTTTCTACCATTTCGCCTGCTCTGAAACGGCGAACAATGTGGTGGACAACCATATGTTGCACCTTTATGCCAAATGGTCGCCCGAGGGCTTGCCGCTCCAGCAGCTGGACGTGACGCTCGGTGCCATCGCCACCTATCAGTGGGACCGGGCGGTCCGTGACAGCCGCACTTTCCCCTTTGGTTTCCAGACGGACCAGACGGCGCGCAAGTGGGATGCCGGGATTCACAACAGTTTCTATCTCGGACAGGACCTGATGCCCTTCTTCGGCGTGTCCGATTACGGCACCCCCTATGCCAGGGACCTGTATTTCGGAGAGATTTTCTACCACACGCACATCAAGGGATTCTCATTCTACGACCGCCTCGAGGCCTTCTATGAGCCGCATATCTTCCCCTGGCTGGACCTGAAGGTAGCGATTGTCCTGCACTTCGGGAACCCGACGCAGTTCTACTCCGCTTTCCGCGGTTGGCAGCAGATGCTGGGCCTCCGTTTCAACCTCGACAAACTTCTTCGCAAATGAAAGCCAAGTTTATCCTGATTCCGCTCCTCTGCGCGCTGGCGGCCTGTTCGGGCGGCCCGCACCGGCTGGTTATCCTTTCCACCAACGATATTCACGGCGCTGTATTCGATTCCTCCTATGTGGGCAGCCGTGTGCATCCGTCGATGATCAGCGCTTCCACGCTGATTGATTCGGTGCGGAAGGCGGAAGGGCCGGAAAACGTACTGCTGATCGATGCCGGGGACTTCCTGCAGGGAGACAATTGCGTCTATTATTTCAACTATGTCGATACGCTTACCCCGCATCTCTGTCCGCGCGTCTTTGCCGCTATGGGATATGATGCGGTGGTTGTGGGTAACCACGATATTGAACCCGGGCATGCGGTGTACGACCGTGTTGCCGCGCAGTTCAAGAAGTCGGGCATTCCTTTCCTTGCCGCCAACGCGCTCAAGGAAAACGGGAAGCCTTATTTCCAGGAATATGCCCTGCTGCGCAAGGCGGGACTCAAAGTGCTGGTACTGGGCTGTACGAATGCCAATATCCAGGCCTGGCTCGCCCCCTCCGTCTGGGAGGGGATGGATTTTCGCTCGCTTCTGCCCTTTGTGCAGGAGGAAGTGGATCATCTGCAGCGGAAACTGCGGCCTGACGTGACGGTCGTCGCCGTGCATTCCGGGACCGGAGACGGTAGTGGTCGCCAGATAGAAAGCCAGGGGCTGGATCTGCTCAACAGCCTTGAAGGGATGGACGTACTCATCTGCGCCCACGACCATCGTCATTATGTGGAGGTGCGCGAGAACAGCTGTCTCATCAATTCCGGCTCGAGGATGCGCTATGTCGCCCGCGCCGTGGTGGAGGGGACAGGCCGTCATGCCCGGAAGGAAAGAAAGTTTACCGCGGATCTGATCCGTGTGGATGTACATCAGCCGGATACGGCGCTCCGCGCTGCATTCCGTGCCGATTTCGAGGCGGTGCGCGCATTTACCCTCCGTCCGGTGGCGACGCTGGACCAGACAATCTATACCCGGGATGCCTTCCGCGGTCAGTGCCCGTATATGGACCTGATCCATACCGTGCAATTGCGGGCTTCCGGTGCGGAAATTTCCATCGCCGCACCGCTCGCTTTCGACAAGACGATCCGTGCCGGGCAGTTGCTTTTCAACGATATGTTTGCGCTCTACTCGTACGAGAATACGCTTTATACGCTCTCTATGAGCGGCGAGGAGTTGCAAAATTACCTCGAATATTCCTACGGACAGTGGATCGGCGGGAAAGACGGGCACGTTCTCGATATCTTGCCGCGCGACGACCCTCGGGCCGGCATTCGCGGCTGGTCTTTCCGGAATCGCAGTTACAATTTCGATTCGGCAGCCGGCATCCGCTACAGCGTTGACGTGACCCGGCTGAAGGGGGCGCGTGTGAAGATCGAGTCGATGGCGGACGGCAGTCCCTTTGATCCGAAGCGTCAATACCGGGTGGCGATGAATTCTTATCGTGCTTCCAGCGGTTCGTTCCTGCGTGCTTCCGGACTGGAGGCGACACCGGAGGCGGTGGAGGCGCGGATCCTCAATAAGCAGGAGGAGGTGCGGACGCTGATCTATCGGGTGCTGAAGGAAGAGGGCGAGGTAACATCGGCGTATTATTCCAATCCGCAGGTGGTCGGCTCTTGGCGCTTTATGCCGGCGTCGGCGCAGAAAGCGGTAGAAAAGGATTTCAAGTTGATATTTCCAAAAGCGAAAATATAATGTTTGAGAATTTGTCAGAAAGGCTGGAGCGCTCGTTCAAAATCCTGAAGGGCGAAGGCAAGATTACCGAGATCAATGTTGCCGAAACGCTCAAGGAAGTGCGGCGCGCGCTGCTGGACGCGGACGTAAGTTATAAGGTCGCAAAGGATTTTTGCGACGATGTGAAGGCCCGGGCGATGGGCGCGAACGTGCTGACTGCGGTGCGTCCGCAGCAGATGATGGTGAAGATCGTCCACGACGCCCTTGCGGAGTTTATGGGCAGCGATGCCTCGGAAATCAATGTCAAGGGCAGTCCGGCCATCGTGCTGGTCGCCGGTCTCAACGGTTCGGGTAAGACGACCTTCTCCGGCAAACTGGCGCTTTACCTCAAGAGCAAGAAAGGCATGAAGGTGATGCTGGCGGCCTGTGATACCTTCCGGCCGGCGGCCATCGAGCAGTTGAAAACGCTCGGCGCCCAGGTGGATGTTCCCGTCTTCAGTCAGGAAGGGGAGAGCAACCCGGTGAAGGTGGCGCAGGCAGCCGTTGCTGCAGCCAGGGCCGAGGGTTACAGCGTGCTGATCGTCGATACGGCCGGCCGCCTGACCGTCGATCAGGAACTGATGGACGAAATCCGGGAACTGCACGATGCGCTGAACCCTACGGAGTCGCTGTTCGTGGTGGACGCGATGACCGGTCAGGACGCGGTGCTTTCCGCCAAGGCGTTCAACGAGGCCATCGATTACGACGGGGTCGTGCTGACCAAGATGGACGGCGATACCCGCGGCGGTGCCGCCCTTTCCGTCAAGGCCGTTACCGGCAAGCCCATCAAGTTCGTCAGTGCCGGCGAGAAGATGGAGGCGCTGGACATCTTCCATCCTTCCCGCGTGGCGGACCGTATCCTCGGTATGGGCGATGTGGTCTCCCTCGTGGAGAAGGCCCAGGAGCAGTTTGATGAGAAACAGGCCCGGGAGTTACATAAGAAACTGGCCCGCAACCAGTTTACCCTGGCGGATTTTTACGAGCAGATCCAGCAGGTCAAGAAGATGGGGAACATCAAGGACCTGGCGGGTATGCTCCCTGGTATGGACAAGGCGATGAAGGATGTGGATATTTCGGACGATGCGTTCAAATCCACGGAGGCCATCATCCTGTCGATGACCCCTTATGAGAAGACCCACCCGGAGGCCATCAACGGCAGCCGCAGGCGGCGCATCGCCGCGGGTTCGGGAACGAGCCTTGCCGACGTGAACAAACTGCTGAAGCAGTTCGAGGGCACGCGGAGGATGATGAAATCGGCGATGGACGGCTCACTTGCCGCCCGGCTTAAAAACTTCCGTCACTGATGGGCTGGTTTTCCTCTCTCCGTTCCCGTCCGGTGGCGGAACTCTTTGAGGGTTTCACCGACTGGCACTGCCACATCCTGCCCGGTGTGGACGACGGTTTCCGTACGATGGAAGACAGCCTGGAGGTCCTTTCCCGCTATGAGCAGGCAGGGGTGAAGGAAGTCTGGCTGACGCCGCACATCATGGAGGATATTCCCAACACGACGGATGGCCTGCGGGCGCGCTTCGCCCAGTTGAAGGAGGCCTATCAGGGCCCGCTGGCACTGCATCTGGCTTCGGAGAATATGCTGGACAGTCTCTTTCAGGAGCGTCTGGAGGCCGGAGATCTTCTGCCTTATGAAGAGGGGAGACTGCTCGTGGAAACCTCCTACTACAGTGCTCCGCTCAGATTTCGGGAGATGCTTCGCGAAATCCGTCAGGCGGGCTGGGAACCGGTGCTAGCGCATCCTGAGCGATATCGTTATATGCGTCAGGAAGAATACAAGAGTCTGTATGAAGAGGAGGTGATCTTTCAACTCAATATCCCTTCTCTCCTGGGTTTTTACGGCACTTCGGCACGTGGAAGGGCAGAGTGGCTGCTTGAAAACGGCATGTATTCCCTCTGCGCTACGGACGTGCATCAGCTTGCCGGCTATGAAAAACTGATAGCTGGACGAATGCCGGCCAAAATCCATGAACGTGTAAAGCTCTTGCTTTAAAGCTTTTTTTTGCGTATGTTTGTATGCTATAGTGCAAATAATGAATATGCGCAAATCTTTTATCCGCTTTTTCGCCGTCCTGCTGCTTCTCGCAGTGGCGCCTCTTGCGTACGCGCAGATGAGCGATTCGGCGATTGTCAAGTACATTATGGAGGGCGTGGCGGCCGGTAAGACCGAGTCCCAGATAGGCACCGAACTCCTTTCCAAGGGCGTTTCTACCCAGCAGCTCCAGCGGTTGATGAAGAATTTCCGCGAGGGCAGGGTGAACGCGATGGGTATCACGACTTCTTCCAACAGGCTGGAGACGGCTTCCTCCTCTTCCACGGCAACCAACCGCGCAGCACAGCGCAGGAGTGCGTCTTCCCGCAAGGAAGTGCTGCCCACGGCGCCCGGTGTAGTCCCCTCGTTGGAAACCTTTGAGGGAAAGAAGGATACGATTCCCATTTCCAAAATCCGTTATCCGAACGGAAGTAAGATTATCTACGGGCAGAATTTCCTGAACAGCGCCAGCCAACTTTCTTTCGAACCCAATGAGAATGCCGCGACGCCGGAAGATTATATCCTGGGCCCCGGTGATGTGCTGTTGGTGGAAATCTGGGGCGAGAGCGAGGCTTCCTACAGCCTGACCGTAACGGCAGAAGGAAAGGTCAGTATCCCCCAGGTGGGCTCTATCAGTGTAAGCGGGCTTTCCATCAAGGATGCGACCACCAAGGTCCGCGCCCAACTCTCCAAATACTTTGCGGGTTTACGGGGTTCCCGTCCCAGCGCCTGGATGAGCCTGACCCTTTCCGAGGTGCGTACCATCCAGATCAGTGTGCTTGGAGAAGTGAATATTCCGGGTACCTACCGGCTTTCCGCATTCACCACGGTGCTCAACGCCCTGTACAAGGCGGGAGGAATTACGTCGGTCGGTTCCATGCGTAACGTGAAGGTGATGCGGGGAGGGAATGAGGTCGCCACTGTCGATCTCTATTCCATCCTCTTCGGTACCAATCCCAATGTGAACGTGCCGCTCCGGGAAGGGGATATCATTCTGGTTCCGGCCTATCTGGCGCTGGCCAGTATCGATGGCGGCGTAAAGCGCCCGATGTTCTATGAACTCAAACCGGAGGAAACGGTGGCCGATCTGGTACGCTACGCCGGTGGCTTTACGGGGGATGCGCATTCCGGTTCCGTGAATGTGTTCCGTCGGGAGGGTGCACGCCGCAAAGCCTATACCGTTCCCGCAGATAAACTGGCCTCTTTCTCCATTATGGACAGTGATTCCACCTATGTGGATATCAATGCGACCGAGTTTTTTGAGAATATGGTGGAAATCCAGGGCTCCGTCTATCGCCCCGGACGTCTCGAGTTGGGTGGAGATATCGCTACGGTCCGTCAATTGGTTGCCTACGCCGGCGGCCTGCTTCCGGATGCGTTCCGCAACCGTGCGCAGATTATCCGCGAGAAGCCGGACCGTTCCCTGGAACTCATCGCCGTTCCCATAGGCGCAGTGATCGACGGAACTGTGCCGGATATCGCCCTCAGGCGCAACGACGTGCTGGTCATCTCCAATGTGAACGAGGTTTATCCCAAGGGAGATTTCTCGATTACCGGTTATGTCCTCACCCCGGGCAAATACCAGTATGCGGAACATACGACGGTCGAGGACCTGATCCTGCTGGCCGGCGGTCTTACCGAGGGTGCTTCTTCCGTAAAGGTGGATGTGTCCCGCCGTATCCAGAATGCTTCCAGCAAGGAAGCCAGCGACACTCTCGCCCTCATCTTTACCTTTGCCATCGAGGATGGCCTGATGATTGACGGTGATCCGAAATTCGAACTGGAGCCCTTTGACGTCGTAGCGGTGCGCAAGAGCCCGACCTTCGTGGAACAGAAAATCATCACGGTTTCCGGTGCCGTCAACTTCCCGGGACAGTATGCCCTGGAAAATACGGAAGAACGCCTCAGTGACCTGATCCGCAGGGCCGGCGGCCCGACCAATATGGGCGATGTGCACGGGGCCATGCTCAAGCGCAAGATCAGCCAGTATGAGCGCAATGTGCGGATGACGATGTCCCGCATCATCAACCAGAATACAGGGAGGGATTCCATTAATACGAAGAAAATCATGGTCTCGGAACTCTACAGCGTAGGTTTGGAGTTGGATAAGGCGTTGGCAAATCCGGGATCGGAATATGACATGATCCTTCGCGACGGTGACGAAATCATCGTCCCGGAGTATACTTCCACGGTCCGTATCCAGGGTGAGGTGCTCTACCCGAATACCGTCCAGTACATCAAGGGCAAGCCGGTGCGCTATTACGTGAAGCAGGCAGGTGGCTTTTCCACCCACGCCAAACGCCTGAAAACTTACGTCGTGCATATGAACGGTACGGTGTCTGTCGGATTGGGGGCGAAGTTGGATGCCGGTGCGGAAATCGTCGTGCCGAACCGACCGGAACACAATAAACTGACTACAGGTGAGTGGTTGGGTATCGGTACTGCCGCGGCGTCCATTTCCACAATGATTGCAACTGTTGTCAATTTGTTTAAGAAATAAGACGAATGTTATGGCTGGTAAGTATTTAGACGATGATATTTTCGAGGATAGCGTTCAGCGTTCCGCTGATTCTCAGCAGGATAATATAGATCTGGGTAAATATTTCCACTTGCTTCTGGGCAACTGGAAGAAGATTCTGCTCTGGGCCTTTATCGGCTCCTTGTTCGGCATTATGATTGGCTTCAGCAAACCCAAGGTGTATGTGTCCAGTGCGGTAGTGGCGCCGGAACTGGTGACGCGCGGAAGCTCCTCCGGCCTGAGTTCCCTTGCCAGTCTTGCCGGCTTCAATATGAATACGCTGGCTATGACGGATGCCATGCATCCTGACCTCTATCCGGAGATCATCAAGTCCCAGAACTTCATGATCGATCTCTTCGATATGCCTGTTACTTTTGCAACGCGCGATTCCCTTGTGCATACGGATCTGTACGATTATATGCTCAACTACACCAGGACTCCGTGGTGGGGGGTGATTTTTGGTTTTCCGCATGTGGCAGTAGGCTGGGTGAAGGGTCTGTTCGAGAAAGAAGACCCCATTGATGATGCGGAAGGGCACGAGAATCTTTCCAGGGTGAAACTCACAAAGCAGCAGGAGCGTGTAGCAATAGCACTCTCCAAAAGCGTTTCTGCCACCGTAGAGAAGAAGACTTATGTGCTCAAGATCAAGGTCAAGATGCAGGACCGTGTGATTGCGGCGGAAGTGGCCAACCGCATCATTGAAAACCTGAAGTCTTTCGTCATTACCTATAGAGCAGAGAAGGCCAAGGAATCTGTAGATTACTACAAGGTGGTTGAAGAAGAGACTCTGGCCGAATACCTGAAGGCGCAACGGGAGTACTCCCGCTATGTTGATTCCCACAAGGGTTTCGTAATGCAGAGTTCGATGGTAGAGCAGCAGCGCCTGCAGAATATTGCCAACCTCAAGTTCCAAATGTACAACCAGACGGCGCAGAACCTGTTGATGGCCCGTGCCAAAGTTCAGTTGGAAGCTCCTGTTCTGGTGGTTATCCAGCCGGGTATGGCGCCTCATAAGGGAAGTCCGTCCAAGGTGAAACTGGCAATGCTCTGGTTTATCCTCGGGGCGCTTGTTTGCAGCGGCGTACTATGCTGGAAGGCAGACTGAGACGATTCTTTTCTGAAGGAGCAGAACGCTCCCTCAAGGCCAAAAGAAATATTGCCGCCATGCTGTTTATCAAGGGCGGCAATATTCTCATTGGGCTTTTGCTCGTTCCTTTGACACTTCGTTATGTTGACAGCGATACCTATGGCATCTGGCTGGCAATCAGTTCGATGGTGGCATGGGTAAGTTTTTTGGATATCGGCATCAATAACGGCCTGAAGAATAAATTGGCTGAGGCCCTGGCGCATGGGGATATTCCTCTCGCCAAGCGCTTTGTCAGTACCACCTATGCCCTTTTGTCGCTGATTTTTATTCCCTTGATGGTTTTGATGCTGGTGGTGGCACCGATGCTGGACTGGTATTCTCTGTTGGGCCTTTCTGCTTCATCGGTAAGCGGTCTGCTCATCTCCGTCTGCATCGTCATTACTTATTTTTGCATCAATTTCATCCTTTCCACCATCAATGTGGTGATGCTTGCAGATCAGCGCCCCGCAGCAGAATCTTTCCGGGTTTTTTTACAACAATTGCTCTCGCTGGTCGTTATCTTTGTCCTTACACGCACTACTGAGGGCAGTCTCGTCAAACTCTGTTTGGCGCTTTGTCTATGTCCCATCCTGGTCGTCGGCCTGTTCAATGTGACGTTATTCAGGGGGCGTTATCGCGAGATCAGCCCCTCGTTTGATTCTGTTGACTTTACCCTTGCCCCGGAATTGTTTAAACTGGGCGTTATGTTCTTCGTGATTCAGATTGCCGGCGTGATCCAGTATCAGATGACGAATTTCTTGATTATCCGCCATTTTGGTCCTACGGAGGTTACAGCGTATAATATTTCTTACAAGTATTTCAACGTCCCCTACATGTTCTGGGTGACGATGATTACACCTATTTGGGCAGCAGTGACGGATGCCATTTCCCGGGGCGAGATGGATTGGGTGCGGAATATGGTGCAGAAGTACATGCTGCTTTTTCTCGTCTTTCTTTCCGGTTCGCTGTTGATGCTTGCAATTTCATCCCCTCTGTACAGGCTTTGGGTGGGCGACAGCGTTTATATCCCCTTCGAGTTGTCCCTCTGGGTAATGATTTTTAACCTTACCATGATGTTCGGCGCTGTCTTCGTCAATGTGTTGAATGGTGCCGGGATTTTGAAGGTACAGACCATTGCCTGTATTCTTTCCCCATTCCTGTTCCTGGGCCTCTGCATGCTGTTTATTAGGCTGGGGTGGGGCGTGAAGTCCATTTTGGTTGCCTCGGTCATATCCAACTTCAATGGCCTGCTGTTGGCTCCGATTCAATGTGCATGGCTTTTAAAACCCGGGAAGAAATGATGGCAGCCAGGAACAAAGAGGAAAAGTTGGTAATGGGGGTTTATGCTTTCATTACTTTGCGGCTTTCTGCCGACCAATTGCTTTCTCCGTTTCTGGTTTCTACGCTTGTGCGCCTTTTTGAACTTGTTTTCTTATCAGGAATGTTCTGGTGCGCTTTCCGTATCTGGACTAGGGGAGCAAGAGCGCGTTATCAGGGGTGGCCGTTACTCCTTATCCTGCTTTATGCGATGAACTGTATTGGCATTATGGCAAGAGGGGATTTTAGTGTTGGTCTGAAGTCGCTGGTAATGGATAAGTTGAATGGAGCGGATGCTATCTTGGCATATACGCTTCCTTTCGTCGTTCTGTCGCTTCCTAATCGAAAGTATTTCCGTTCCATACTGGAGGTCCTTTTTTTATCCATGCTGCTGACTGTACCGATATGGCTACTGAATATCACTGAACTTGTTCGGGAAGAGTATCTTGGTGAGGCAATTGGTGTTTACCTTCCGTTCTATGGTACCGTGCTCCTGTTGTTCCGTCGAAAACTGCCCCGTGGGTGGCGTCTTGTGACTTATGCTATCTTTTTCATATACCTTCTTTTGATGGTGCTCAACGCGAGACGGAATGTTATCGTATCTCTGTTTTTATATTTCAGTGTTGCCTTCATCGTCGGAAATCTTGCCCTCATCCGCTCGAATCGGAAGTTTCTTATGGGCGGAATCGCAGTAGCCATTCTTATGGGCGGGATTGCCTTTGCCAGTTGGGAATCTCTTTCACAGTCAGTATTCCGCCGTCTTATCGACCGTTCAAAGGATGATACACGCAGTCGGGTTGAATTATTTTTTTTAGTGGATATGTCTTCTGCTCCCGCTCGTGACTGGGTGTTCGGCCGGGGCATGGACGGCAGTTACTACCAGATGGTAGAAGATTTGGATGAAAACAGTATAACATATGATAGGAAAGTAATCGAAACTGGATATCTTCATATGATACTCAAAGGTGGGATTGTGAATGTGCTGCTCATTTTGCTTATCCTGTTCACAGCTTTCTATCAGGGAATTAAATCTGGGAAGATTCTGATTAAGGGATTGGCCTGTTTCCTGCCGATTTATTTGATAGACTTGTATATGACCAATCCGGTATCTTTCTTTGCCGTGAGAACGGTCATCTTCTGGTTGATTGTGAGCATTTGTTTTCAATCTTTTCAGTGGAAAGCAAGATGAGGGTGCTGTACGATCATATCGTTTTTCAGTTTCAGAAGGTTGGGGGAGTATCCAAGGCTTTGACTGAAATGATGACTCATTTGCCTTCGGACATTGAACCTGTGATTGCTATCCGCCAGTCGGACAATTTATACCTTAAAGAGAACCCGGTACTTGGAAGAACTGTCGTATCCCCGTCCCTTACACAGGAATCTTTCCTTTGCGGCAGTGCTTTCCGGGGGAAGAGTAGATTATATGAAGCTTTGTCCGATTATGGTCTGATTCCCTCGATGGAAGCGGTCAATATGCGGTATTGCAAGCAATTGATGAAGTCCGGTGATTATGATGTATTCCATCCCACGCATTATAATTCCTACTTTCTGAAATACAATAAAAAGCCGTTTGTCTTTATCGTGCATGATCTAGTGCCTGAACTGTTCCCCCAGTACTATTCGGACACTTACCCTGATATCAGAGAAAGGGAGATACTTGTCCATAAGGCAGACAAGATTGTAGCGATCAGCGAGAATACAAAGGCGGACATTCTCGACCGCTGGGATATTCCCGAAGACAAGATTTCTGTCATTCATTGGGGAGCTCCGGATGTGAGCGGGGTGACTTTCAGAAGAATCGTCCCCTATAAATATATCCTCTTTGTCGGGGAGAGGAGCAAATACAAAAGGTTCGGCTTCTTTGCCAGTCAGGTCGCAGGCTTCCTGCGCAATCACAGGGATATAGATGTAGTATGTACGGGAAAGTCCTTCTCCGCCGAGGAGGAAGTCTGTTTGGAAGGCTTGGGTTTACGGAACAGGTTTCACCAGATGTCCGTTTCGACCGAGGACCTGTTCTCCTTGTATCATTTTGCCTTTTGTTTCGTGTTCCCCTCGGCCTATGAGGGCTTTGGACTGCCGACGCTGGAGGCGATGGCCTGCGGATGTCCCGTACTCCTCTCCGACTCCTCCTGTTTCCCTGAGATTGGCGGTGATGCGGCGTTCTATATCGAGACCTCTGCCGATGGACTGGAATCCAATATCGGAGAAAGGCTCGAATATCTGGCTACCTTGAGTGAAACGGAAAGAAATGCAGTAACGACGCGTTGCCTTGAGAGGGCTGCTGCGTTTACCTGGAAAGATACAGCGCAAAAGTATGCGGATTTATATCGTAACATGTGAGCCCTTCCCTCTTGGAATGGCATCAAGCGTTCGCATAGGCAATTATGCCCGTGCGTTAGCTTCACGTGGGGTAGATGTCAAGGTCGTGATAGCCAAACGGACCGAGATATTCGGTCAGGAGATAGTGAATTCAGAGACCGATGGGACTTTCCATAATGTCCCATTTCACTATGTGTCAGCCATTACCAGACGGTCAAAATACTTGTTAAAACGTAGAGGTAGAGATTTTCTGGATGCTTTTGCGACGACACGATTTTTGAGCAGTGAGTTGAGGGAAGGTGATGCCGTTATAGGCTACCTCGACGAACAGATTTTTTTAATCTCCCGTTTGTTGAAGTGGTGCAAGTCTCATCACGTCAAATATGTAGCAGAACTCTGTGAATACCCCTATGAAGCGGGTGGAGACTTGTCTTTCTACAGGAGAATGGCACAGCGATATGTGTTTCGTCATTTTTACCCGCGTTATGATGGGGTAATAGCCATTTCGTCCTTTCTTTCCGAATTTGCGCGCAAAGTTTGTAAAGCAGGGTGCAAGGTGGCGAAGGTGCCTATTCTGGTTGATTTTAATTCGTTCAATATTCCGGATTGTTCGCAGGAAGCGTCAGTGCCGTATATATTCCATTGTGGTACTTTATATGACAAAAAAGATGGCTTCTGCGATATGTTGGAAGCCTTTGGCCGTGCTGTAAGTGATGGAAGGCTAAAGGCCCGTTTTGTCTCTACCGGAAGTCCGGAAAATGCGCAACATCCGGAAAGACTAAGCGCCATCATCAAAGCCTACGGACTTGAAGATAGGGTCTCTTTTACCGGCTATATCTCCCGCGAAGAGATTTCGCGACTTCTTGCCGGTGCGGCTCTGGTAGTGATCAATAAACCTGACAACTTACAAAACAAAAGTAACTTCTCCAATAAGCTGGGTGAGTATTTGGCGGCTGGGAAGCCGGTGATTCATGCCCGTATAGGGGAAGCTGTAAACTATCTGGAAGATGGTAAAACTGCTTGTTTGGTACCTTGTGGAGACATAACAGCCCTTTCCGAGGCTATGGCCTATTATTTGACCCATCCCGATGTCGCCCGGCGAATGGGCGAGGCGGGAAGGGAATTGTGCCGTACCGCCTTTGATTTTCGCAGCAACGGCGAAAAATTACTTGAGATTATCCGATGAAAAAAAGAATTTTGGCTCGTATATATTATTTCCGCAATTCCGCATCCGCATTTTTCTGCACATTTTGGTGCAAGTTAAAGATGCGGATATGGGGGATATCGTTCGGCAAAAGATGTTGTTTCCACGGGAATATGATTTTTTTTCTTGGGAAAGACGCTACCATCAAAATTGGTGATCGATGTACGTTTAATGGCAAATCCCGTTCAAATTTCAGGGGAATCAACCATCCTTGCATATTGCAGGCGGATAGGGGAAACATTGTCATCGGAAATGATTGCGGTTTCAGTGGTGTAAGCATCGTTTCCAGCGTGGATGTACGCATTGGAAATAACGTGATGTGTGGCGCAAATGTCAAGATCGGAGACCGCAATGATCATGAAGATATCTATCCTCAGTGGCAGCCGAAGCCTGTATCCATTGGAGATAAGGTCTGGATTGGTATGGACAGCATTGTGCTTCGTGGTGTGACGATTGGCAATAATGTGGTTATTGGCGCGGGAAGTATTGTTACGAAGGATATTCCTGATAATGTCGTTGCGGCCGGGAATCCCTGTCGCGTAATCAGAGCATTTGTTGAGTAGATGAGGATTCTGGAACTTTCATACTCGCTGGCTTCCGGCGGTGCTGAGCATTTTGCCGTTGACCTATGCAATGCATTGACGGTTGGCAATGAAGTTGTTTTGTTGACAAGCGATGATGATCGTGCGATTTCGAACAGACATTATCGTTCAGAAGTTTCCCGGGAGGTCAGATATGTCAATCTAGCTTGTAAATCGGGGCATTCAATTTCGGCTTTGTTCCGTATCTGTAAGACCGTTTTAAGATACAGGCCTGATATTGTTCATTTTCATACGGATCTTTTTGCTGTATTGTTGGCAGTGCTTTGTTTCCGGAAGTGTGCGTATGTCCAGACTATTCACAGCCTGGCAGGCGTATATTTGAAAAATCCGTTACTCAAACCGCTTTATCGCTACATATATAAGCGATTGGTTGTTCCGGTAACCATATCCAAACAGTGTTCAGTTTCGTATAGAAACCTGTACGGGCTGGATAATGATGTTTTAATTGTCAATGGTCGTAGCAGACCCGGACTCACTGGGGACCGGGAGAAGGTCAGGGAGAAACTGAATGCTTTCAGTAAGGGAAGGCCTGTTTTTATCCATGTTGCAAGATATGGCGCTCCTAAGAATCAAAAAGTGCTCTTCGATGCGTTTGACCGGATGTCCAATGTGTGTTTGGTTGTTGTTGGTGGTGGATTTCCCACGGCTGTTATGGATGCTGTAGATGCTTCTAAAGTGATGTTTACAGGCGCGCTCAGTAACGTGGCTGATTATTTGGCAGTATCTGATTTCTTTGTTTTGTCATCGCTATATGAAGGCTTGCCCTTGGCTTTATTAGAGGCAATGTCCTATGGCGTAATTCCGATATCTACCCCGGCCGGGGGCGTGTGTGATGTGATCCGGGATGGAGAAAATGGTTTTCTTTCCAAGGGATTCGATGCAGATTCCCTTGCTGAAGCAATGCAACGCGCACTTAATCATCCCGTAAGTAAGCAGCTGGTTATAGATGAATACGAACGGTACTATTCAATGAAATCATGTGCGGTGCAATATCTGGAACTTTTTAAAAAGTGATGAAGTCAATAATGCGTAATAGGGTTCTGATAGTTGCTACGTCTCGTAAGACAAAGGGAGGGATTACTTCAGTCCTTCTGTCATATGAAACGGGAGAGCAGTGGAAGAAATATAATTGCCGGTGGATAGAGACTCATGTTGATGGTTGTTTCGCAGTGAAATTTTTTCAGATGTTGGCAGGTCTCGCAATCTATTTGGTACATCTCCCATTTGCCCGTCTGGTCCATGTCCATCTTAGCGCGCCCCCTTCTGCCAAACGGAAATGTCTTTTCCTTTTCCCTGCAAGCCTATTGAGAAAGAAGATCATCGTTCATTTCCATACCACGGGGATTGAGGCTAAGTATTACCGTCTCTATCGCTATGTCTTTTCTGTTGCGGATGCTATAGTGGTATTATCCAATCAGAGTAAAAATGAAATTGTGCAAACATTTGGTGTTGCTGATAAGACTATCGTTTTATACAATCCCTGCAGTACACTTGCTCAGTATAATGTCGCACAGAAAACGAGGTCTATCCTTTTTGCCGGTAAGATTTGCCGGGCTAAAGGCTGTTATGATTTGATACAGGCTTTTGCCGATATTGCAGAAAAATATCCGGAATGGCAACTTATCCTGGCTGGCGATGGCGAAGAGAAGGGCGAGGTCAAAGCATTTGCTGAAAGTTTAGAAGTTATTTCCAGATGTAGCTTCCCCGGATGGATCGGAGGTGCACTTAAGGATAAGTTTTTCAGCGAAGCATCGATATTCTGTCTTCCGAGCTACGTGGAAGGTTTCCCCATGGCCGTTCTGGATGCCTGGGGATATGGTGTTTCTGTAGTAACTACACCTGTTGGCGGTATAGTGGATTTTGCCCGGGATAGTGAAAATCTGTTGCTGTTTAAGCCCGGTGATGTGAAGGCCCTCGCATCTTGTCTGGAAAAACTGATTTGCGATGAGACATTAAGGTTGACGCTCTCTGAAAATGCATACCGAATGGCATCTGAAGTATTTGATACACAGGTAATCAATCGTCAGATTGGGGAATTATATAAAAAAGTTTTAAATTAACGGAATGACAAAAGAAAAAGATGGTTGCCTGTTGTTTGACGGCTATAAACTGATTAAGGATTCCCTGGACTGTGTCCCGATGGATGGCAAGTACGTCATCAACACGGTAAGTCCGAATTCTTATGGGATATCCGTGAAGGACCAGGATATGAATGATGCCTTGAAAGGTGCAGATTACCTGGCGCTGGACGGCTTGTACTTCGGATGGCTGCCCTTGTTTCGTGATGGTAAGAGGGCCAGGCGGATTACCGGCTGGGATGCCTTTATGTATTATGCGAAGAAACTGGATGCATGCTCGGGAAAAATGTTTTTGCTGGGTTCTACGGAAAAGACTTTGTCATTGATGAAGTCCAATTTGGCTAAGGATTTCCCCAATGTCATCGTAGATTCCTACAGTCCGCCGTTCAAAGCTGTTTTTGATATAGAGGACAACAAGAAGATGCATGAAGCCATCAATGCCTTCAACCCGGATGTCCTTGTCATCGGTATGACGGCGCCAAAGCAGGAAAAATGGGCTTACCAAAACAAGTCCTTCTGCCATTTTCATGTCAGCATTGCAGTTGGGAATGTATTTGACTGGTATGCTGGTAATACGAAGCGGCCGAATGCGTTCTGGCAGAAGATTGGGATGGAGTGGTTGGTCCGTATTTTTTATCGCCCGGAAGTATTTGCCCGGAACATAGGAAATCAGATGCGCTTCTTCCGTCACCTTGCCTTGGACCTCCTTCATATAAGAAAATTTAGCGCGAATACGCCAATGTTAAGAAAATCGGACAATCATGATTAAAGCTGCAATTATCGGATTAGGAAAGATGGGGATGAGCCACGCCGCCATTCTCGGCGGGCTCCCTGAGGTTGAGATGGCCGCAATGTGTGATACGGACAGTCTGTTGCAAAATGCGTTTAAGAAGTTTACGCGGATTCAGTGTTTCACAGATTATAAGAAGATGATTGAGGAGGTGAAGCCTGATTGCGTATACGTTGTCACACCTACTAAACTTCATTATGAAATGGTGATGTTCGCCATGGAACATGGCTGCCATGTGTTTTGTGAAAAACCTTTGGCCCTTACCGTTGAAGAAGGAGAAAGTTTGGTTGCTAAAGCAAGGGAAAAAGGTCTGGTGAACCAGGTGGGCTATCACAACAGATACATCGGTACTTTTAATGAGATGAAGCGCCTGCTTGCTGAAGGTGTCATTGGCAGACCATTTCATTTTATGGGAGAGGCCTACGGCCCCGTAGTCCTGAAGACAAAAGGCGGGACGTGGCGTTCCGATAAAAAAAATGGTGGGGGATGCTTGGAAGATTATGCCGCCCATGTCCTGAATCTGATCAATTATGTAATGGAGAGCGATATCGTAGATTGCGCAGGAGTTCATATGCCGAGTATCTTCAGCGGCGAGGTGGAGGATGCCGTTTATGGATCGCTATATATGGCTAATGGACTGAAAGGGCAAATCTCCGTCAATTGGAGCGATGACACCGTTCGCAAAATGACCACTTCTCTTAAGATAGAGGGGGCTGCCGGAAAACTTGAAGCCGATGCTACGACCTTAAAGATCTATGTAAAGGAAGATCGACCTGAATTCGGTCTGGAAAAGGGATGGAACTTCAAATATATCACTGAACTTACCCCCCTCGTGGACTTTAATCTGCGCGGAGAAGAATATACGGCTGAAAGTGCGGCCTTTATCAACGGAATTCTTACCGGTAGGGTTGACACACGGAACTCTTTTGAGAAATCTTTGCAAACGGACCGTATCATTCAGAAGATGAAAGAAGCGTCACTATAGGGATATTTAAGATCAGAATACGATGGATAGAGTAATATTGGGAGATAATCAGTTTTTTGCCGTTAATCATCTCTCGGATGAAAGAAGCCGGGCGCAGGCGATTCGTTTTAAGGAAGATCAAGCGATTTTAGATGTACTCGATAATGCCAGGGCCTGTGGCATCAACACCTTCATGTGCACCACCCATGACCGTATCGCCAACATTACCGCTTATATGCGGAAAAGGCCGGAAGAATACAAGGATTTCAAGTTCCATCCCTGTATGCCTTATGCGCACAAATACGCCAACGCCGTCACAGAACTGGGTATACTTGGAACCCTGAAGGCGTATATCCCCGGGAATATTTTTGCAGTTACCGGGAAAGCCGGAATCGCATATATGCGCAATGACTATCTTTCTCTGATGGAACTTCTCGTCGATGCGGAAATGAAGATGTTCCAGGGGATGCAGACGCCGGTCATTTTCCTTCAGAATGTGATTGTCGACCTGCTATATGGCCTTGGAATGGATGAGGTATTCGTGCATTTTGCCGAGTATATAAAGAAAAAGTATCATGCTGAACCGGGGTTCATTACGATGAATATGCCGAGGCTGGTGGATATGTGTGAGCGCCTGGGGATAGAGAATCCTATCATTTGTTCTTCCATCAATAAAATCGGCTTTCGAATGAGCGGGTCCATTGCCGAATATGAGGATTATTTGAATTCTGACAGGAAATTCCGGCCAATGGCGATGCAGTGCCTTGCCGCCGGGGCTTTGAAACCGGAAGAAGCGATGGAATACGTTACCCGTTTCCCCAAGATTGAGGCCGTCTTGTTCGGCGCTTCTAGCAAAGCGCATATCCAGCAGACGAAGGATTTAATCTTAAGGGGATTCGCACGCTGACCTAAGGAAAAAGTTGTTAACTTTGCGCCGATAACACTAAAGTATGAACGCGAAGACCTTCAGTTCAAAGGAATTCTGGCTATATAGTGTGCCCGTGACGCTGGTGGACCTGCTGATTCACCTGCTGATTTTCGAGTGGCTGGGAGGAGTCTTCCGTTTTACAGAAAGCGCCGACCTGGTGCTCATCCGGCCCCGGACCCTGTATTTCCTGGTGGTTTCCTTCCTTTTTGCCGTCGTGGTTTTCCCCGTGCGCCTCTACGGCCGAGGCGTGCATAAGCGGGACGTCGTCTATCGCGTCTTTCTTCAGAGCCTCTTCACCCTGGTGATCTTTGCCCTGACGGTGGATGTGATGTTCACCTCTTTCGCCGGTAAGTTTTATCTGCAGCAGGGGATAGCCGTGACGGTGACCATTTCGCTTTGGCATCTGTTGGTGCGGCGTATCATCCTCGTGGCGCGCCGACACGGACGGAATAAGGTCCACGTGCTGATCGTGGGGGAGGGAGACAATGCCGCCGCGCTTTGGGAAGAACTGATGTACGGGGCCGACTTTCTGGATTACAAACCCCTTGGCTTTTTCTCCGATGCGCCCGCCGGTGTCCTTCCCAAAGAGGCTCCGCGGCTCGGCAGCCTTTCCGAAGTGACTCCGTATATCGAAGCGGGCAACAAGGTGCACGAACTGTATTGCAGCGTGAATCCTGCCCTGAACGCCGACTATGTCAACGGCCTGATCCGGGAATGCGAGAACCGTTTCATCACCTTCTACTACCTGCCCAATATGGACGGGTATGTGAAGCGTAAACTGAGTTTCTCCGACCTGGGGCCGGTGACGGTCGTCCGTCTGCGCGACGAACCGCTGGCGGCGCCGCTCAACAGCTTCATCAAGCGCGTTTTCGATATTCTGTTCTCGGGCATCCTGCTCGTGACGCTCTATCCCTTCGTCTGGCTCTTCGTTGCCATCGGGACGACCATCTCTTCTCCGGGACCCATCCTGTTCCGGCAGCAGCGCACGGGCTATAAGGCAAAGCCCTTCACGATGCTGAAGTTCCGTTCGATGAAGGTCAACCGCGATGCCGATAAACTCCAGGCTACGAAAGACGACCCGCGCAAAACCCGTTTCGGTAATTTCCTGAGGCGCACGAGCATCGACGAAATCCCGCAGCTGATCAATATCTTCCGGGGTGATATGTCCCTGATCGGTCCCCGGCCGCATATGATTCTCCACACCGAGACCTACTCCAAACTCGTGGATGAATACCTGGTGCGGCATATGGTGCGGCCCGGACTGACCGGCTGGGCGCAGGTGAACGGTTGCCGGGGCGAGACCGAGACCGTGGATAAGATGGCCCGGCGTGTAGAAAAGGATATCTGGTACATCGAACACTGGTCGTTATGGCTGGATATCAGAATTTTCCTGATGACGATTGTGCAGGTATTCAAAGGTGATAAACAGGCATATTGAGATGATGAATTGTGAGCTTAAGTTTGAAGAGGTTTGGCGCAAGTCGCCGGAGGCGGTGGCTTTCTGCCCTTACCGCGTCTGCCCCATCGGCGCCCATGTGGATCACCAGAAGGGCCGTATCACCGGCCTGGCCATCGACAAGGGAATCCATATTGCCTGGTCGGTCAAGCACAATGGCGTGGTGGAGGTCATCTCGCTCCAGTTCGAGAAGCGGGCCCAGTGGCATGTGAACGGCGTCAGCGCAACGCGTGACGGGGACTGGGCGGATTATCTTCGCGGTGCCACGCTGGAACTTGGACACCGTTATCCGCTCTCCCGCGGAATTTCCGGCGTGATTGAGGGCGGGTTGCCCATCGGCGGGCTCTCCTCGTCCGCGGCAGTGACCATCGCTTTCCTTTCCGCCCTGTGCCGCGCCAACGGCCTCTCGCTTTCGGAAAAGGAAATCGTCGAAATCGCCGTGGCCGCTGAAAACAACTATGTGGGGGTTTCCTGCGGGAAGCTGGACCAGAGTTGCGAACTGCTTTCGCGCAAGGACCACTTGCTCTACCTCGATATGCTCGATGACAACTACGAGCTCATTCCCGTGGCCCCGAATTGCAAGCCCTGGCGCATCGCCATCTTCTTCAGCGGCGTGGAACGTACGCTTGCCGGCAGCAAATACAATATGCGTGTCGATGAGGCGCGCAGTGCCGCCTATGCGCTCAAGGCCTTTGCCGGGATGGAATATGGGAAGTTCGCGCTGACCTGCCTGCGCGATGTCCCGCGTGATATCTATGAAGCTTACAAGGACAAACTTCCCGACACCTGGCGCCGTCGTGCCGAGCACTTCTACACCGAATCTGCCCGTGTTGTGGCGGGAGCCGAAGCCTGGCGCGCGGGCGATATCGAAACCTACGGGCGCCTGATTACCGAGAGCGGCCATTCTTCCATCTATAATTGGGAAACGGGTTCCGACGAACTCAAAACCCTCTATGAGATCATGTGTCGCACCGAGGGTATCTACGGCGGCCGTTTCAGCGGTGCCGGCTTCAAAGGCTGCTGTATGGCCCTGATCGACCCCGCTTATGAGGAACAGATCCGCCGCAGCGTGCGGGCAGCCTACATCTCGGCTTTCCCCGCGCTGGAAGGCAAGTATTCCGATTATGTCTGCGACAGTGCCGACGGCGTGAAATTCTAGCCCTATGAAATGCCTTATCCTGGCGGCGGGCTATGCCACGCGCCTTTACCCCCTGACCGAGAATTTCCCCAAACCGCTGCTCCCCGTCGCCGGAAAGCCCATTCTGGACCATCTGGTGGACGATATCGCCCGTGGCGGCGACGTGGATGAATTTATCGTGATTTCCAATCACCGCTTCGCGCAGCATTTCTGCGACTGGGCCGCTACCAAGAGCGTACCCATCCGCATTGCCGATGACGGCACGTCCACCAATGAAACGCGGCTCGGTGCCGTCCGCGACATCCAGTTCGCCATCGGGAAGTTCTCCCTTGACGATGATCTGCTCGTGATTGCCGGCGACAATCTGCTGGATTTCAGTCTGCAGCGTTTTATCGACTATGCGCGTGCCTCCCGCACCTCCTGCATCATGCGCTATTTCGAACCCTCAGTGCCCAAACTCTCGAAGTCCGCTGTCGTAGAAATCGATTCGCACGACCGCATCCTTTCGATGGAAGAAAAGCCGGAGCATCCGCGCTCACATTGGTGCTGCCCGCCCTTCTACTACTACACGCGTTCCGATGCGCGGCTGGTGGGTAAGGGCATCGTCGCCGGCTGCGGTGTCGATGCACCAGGCAGTTTTGCCGCCTGGCTCAGCACACAGGTGCCCGTCCATGCGATGGAAATGCCCGGAAAGCGCTTCGACGTGGGGAATTTGGAATCTTACCAAAAAATCGTTGCGAATTTCCAGCCGATTTTTTAAATTTGCACCAAACAGAACTTGGTGCTCTGTATGCTGGAAGACCTCAAACAGGACATAGCGCGGCTCATTTCGTTGTACGAAACGGAAAAAAAACGCGCGGATTCCCTTTCCGAGGCTCTTTCCCAAGAGACGCAGGCCACCAGGATTCTGCGGGAGCAGATTGTTGAGTTGAACAGACAGATTGACAATATGAAGCTTTCCGAGGCGTTCAAGGCGGGAGGAGACAATATCGTGGCGAAAGAACGCATCGACAAGCTCATCGGAGAGATTGATAAATGCATCAGGCAGCTAGAGAAGTAAATGGCGCAGAGCATCAAAATCAAGGTCGCAGGCAAGGAGTTTCCCTTTCAGGTTACTTCGGAGGAGATGGAGCATTACATGCGCCGTGCCGCGGACGATGTGAATGAGGTGCTTGGCAGCTATACGGCCCGGTTCCCGGACAAGGAACTCGAGGACAGGCTGGTATTTGTCGCTCTCATAGAGGCGATTGATAAGTTGAAAGCCCTGAAGAAGCTGGATACGAACAACCGGGAACTGAATTCGCTGGGAAGCGCGCTTCGGTCATACCTGGGGTCTGTTGAAAAATGACGAACACAGCCGTCAGGCCCATCTTCTGAAAACAACAAGTTCTTCGGAACCGGGTCCACTCGCGGCAAGGAAGGCAGGCCCGCACCGACGGGAAGCCCGATATGCGGCGGAGCCCAAACCCTATCAGAAAGTTTTTCTGAAATTCGGCTGACGGCTTTTTCCTTACGACAATGCTCCTTATAGAACAGAGGCATTGTCGTTTTTTTTTGTACATATTATTAACTATATATAATTATGCAGATATTGATTTACATACTTGTAGCGTTAGTTGCCGCAGTAGCCGGCACCGCTATCCACATTGCCATTACGCGCGCTTCCTCCAAGGGGAAGGCCAATGCCATACTTGAGAAGGCGGAATTGGAAGGGGAGAAAATCAAGCAGCAGAAGATCCTTCAGGCGAAGGAAAAATTCCTCCAGCTCAAAGCCGAGCACGATGAAAGCGTGAATAAAAGGAACCAGGAAATGCGCGAGCGCGAGAACGGCCTGCGCCAGAAGGAACAGTCCCTCAAGGACCAGCTCTCCGACCTGGGCCGCAAGCAGCACGACCTGGATTCCCAGAAAGGCCAGCTGAACGCGCAAAAGGAAAAACTGGAGCGCAAGAGCGCCGAATATGACGAACTGCTCGCCTCCGTGAACAAGCAGCTGGAGACCATCGCGGGAATGACCGCCCAGGATGCCCGCAATATGCTGGTGGAGAACCTCAAGGCTGAAGCCCGCACTGCCGCACAGGCCTATATCAACGATACGATGGATGAAGCGCGGCTCAACGCCGTCAAGGAGTCCAAGCGCATCGTCATCAATACGATACAGCGTATCGCTACGGAAACGGCCATCGAGAACGCCGTGACGACCTTCCCCATCGAAAACGAAGAAGTGAAGGGCCGCATCATCGGCCGTGAAGGCCGCAATATCCGTGCGCTGGAGGCAGCGACGGGCGTGGAAATCGTCGTCGACGATACGCCTGACGCGATCCTGCTTTCCGGCTTCGATCCGGTCCGCCGCGAGGTGGCCCGTCTTTCCCTGCATCAGCTGGTGGTGGACGGCCGTATCCATCCCGCCCGCATCGAGGAAGTGGTGGCCAAGGTCTCCCGTCAGCTTGAAGACGAAATCCTCGAGACCGGTAAGCGTACCTGTATCGACCTCGGCATTCACGGCCTGAGCATGGAGCTCGTCCGGCTGATCGGCCGTATGAAATACCGTTCCTCCTACGGACAGAATCTGTTGCAGCACTCCCGCGAAGTGGCGAACATCTGCGCCATCATGGCCGCGGAACTCGGGCTGAATCCCAAGACGGCCAAGCGTGCCGGTCTGCTGCACGATATCGGCAAGGTCTCCGATGCCGATCCTGAACTCCCGCACGCCCTTCTGGGTGCCAAACTCGCAGAGCAGTACAAGGAACGTCCCGAGATCTGCAACGCCATCGGTGCGCACCACGAGGAAATGGAAATGACTTCCATCTATTCCCCGATCGTGCTCGTCGCCGACGCCATCTCCGGTGCCCGTCCCGGTGCCCGTCGCGAAGTCATCGAGTCCTACATCAAGCGTCTGCGCGGAATGGAAGACCTGGCCGCCTCTTATCCCGGCGTTACCAAGTCCTACGCCATCCAGGCCGGCCGTGAGCTGCGCGTGATCGTGGGCGCGGAAGAAGTGTCCGACGACCAGGCCGCCCGCCTCTCCGCCGAGATTGCCCAGCGGATCCAGGACGAAATGACTTATCCCGGACAGGTGAAGATCACCGTCATCCGGGAAACCCGTTCGGTCGCTATCGCGAAGTAAAAGTCGGATTCCTTAATTAGATATCGACATCCTCCAGTTCCTGTTCGGACCGGAGGTTTTCGCGTATGAAGTTCTGGCGTTCGAGGGTGTTGTCGCCCATGTAGAAGGCCATGATGTCGGCAATCGACTCTTCGTCCGCGAGTTTAACCAGGTCGAGCCGCATGGACTCGCCGATGAAATCCCGGAATTCTTCGGAGGAGATTTCTCCAAGACCCTTGAAGCGGGTGATTTCCACGCCCTTGTCAAGTTGCTTGATGGCCTTTTCCTTCTCCTCGGCGGAGTAGCAGTAGCGGGTCTCCTTCTTGTTGCGGACGCGGAACAGGGGAGTCTGCAGGATGTGGACGTGACCGCGGCGGATCAGGTCCGGATAGTACTTCATGAAGAAGGTCAGCACCAGCATCCGGATGTGCATCCCGTCGTCATCGGCATCGGTGGCGACGATGATGTTGTTGTAGCGCAGGTTCTCCAGGTCTTCCTCTACGCCTAATGCCGATACCAGCAGGTTCAGTTCCTCGTTCTCGGCGAATTTCTTGCGCCCTTCCTTATAGCAGTTCAGCGGTTTTCCGCGGAGGCTGAATACCGCCTGGTAGTTCGCGTTGCGCGCTTTGGTGATGGTTCCGCTTGCCGAATCGCCCTCGGTGATGAAGATGCTGGAATGTTCGATATCGTCTTCGGTCTTCTCCGTGCGCTTGTCGTTGAGGTGATATCGGCAGTCGCGCAGTTTGGGATTATAGACATTCGTGCGCTTGTTGCGCTCGCGCGTTTTCTTCTGGATGCCGGAGATTTCCTCGCGTTCCTGCTGTGACGATTTGATTTTCTCCTCGATGACCGGAATGATATCCGTGTGCATATGGAGATAGTTGTCCAGGTTGCGCGAGACGAAGTCGTTGACGAAACTGCGGATGGTCGGTCCCGCCTCGCCGTTCTTCTCCCACATATAGGTGGAGCCCAGTTTGGTCTTGGTCTGGCCTTCGAAATTGGGCTCCTGGATCTGGATACTGATGGCTCCCACGATGCCCTGGCGGCAGTCGTCGGGCGTATAGTTCTTCTTGTAGAACTCCTTGAGGGTCTTGGCGATCGCCTCGCGGTAGGCGGCCAGATGCGTGCCGCCGTCACGGGTGTTCTGCCCGTTCACGAAGGAGGAGATGTTCTCGCCGTAGGCATTGCCGTGGGAGAGGACGATCTCGATATCCTCGCCCTCGAGGTGGATGGGCGGGTAGAGCGGCGCCTCGCTGAGGTTCTCGTTCACGAGGTCCAGCAGGCCGTTTTCCGATTTATAGGCGACGCCGTTGAGATTCAGGGTGAGCCCTTTCTTGAGGTAAGAATAGTTCTTCACCATCGTCTCCACGAAGTCCATATTGAAGGAATAGCCCTGGAACATCTTGTCGTCCGGGGTGAATTCCACGAGCGTGCCGTTCTTCTCGCGCGTGTCGCTCTCTCCGCTTTCCAGCAACTGTCCGCGTTCATAGACGGCGCGGAAGCAGCGGCCGTCGCGATGGGAGGTGACGACGAATCGCTCGGAGAGCGCATTCACCGCCTTGGTGCCCACGCCGTTCAGACCGACCGATTTCTTATAGTTCTTGGTGTCGAATTTGCCGCCGGTATTCAGGATGCTCGTCGCGCGGATGACCGCATCGAAGGGGATGCCGCGGCCGAAGTCGCGCACCGTCACTTTCTTCTCGTCGACGTTCACGATCACCTGCTTGCCATAGCCCATCGAGAATTCATCGACCGCATTGTCGATGATTTCCTTGAGCAGGACGTAGATGCCGTCGCCGGGGTTGTTGCCGTTGCCCAGCCGTCCGATATACATGCCCGGACGCAGGCGGATATGTTCTACGCCTTCAATGGTCCGGATACTTGAACCGGTATATTGCTCGTTACCTTCCATCGCGTTATTGCTTCTTTTTGACGACCTCGCCCCGCAGGTGCAGGACCACCGGCCTCGGCGCATCCGTCAGATAGACCGTCAGGGTCTTGTCGAAGGGATACGCGCCCTCGTCATTGCTGTAGGCGGCGCTGACGGTCCCGGCAGCGCCCGGATCGATCCGGGTCCGCGTCCATTCCACGGAAGTGCAGCCGCAGGAACTGACCACCGCTTCGATGTACAAGGGCTCCTCGCCGATGTTGGTGAGGGTGAAACTGCACCGCTGCACCCCGTCCTTTACGGAGATCCGACCGAAGTCGTGCACCGTTTTGTCGAAGCGTACCCGGGAGAAGTATTCCCGCTCCTGCGCCATGCCGGAAAGTGTCAGCAAAATGCCCGTCGCGAGCGCCAAAAACTTTTTCATTCCTACAAATATAATCATTATCTTTGTCAAAACCATCTCGAAAAATGAAAAGAGTCTCTCGCGCCGTTCTGAATGCGGCTTTTCTCTTTCTGGCTACGTTCTCTTATGCGCAGGAGCGCAATGAAGACGCCTTGCGGCTGTTTCGTGAGGACCCCAACCGTATGGCACTTAACCGGCACGTCTATGAATTCGTGGACGCCCCTCTCACGCCGGCTCCGGCGGGTTATGCGCCTTTTTACATCAGCCATTACGCCCGGCACGGATCCCGTTCGTCTTCCCATCCGGAATATTATGATTATGTGATTATCCGCCTGGAAAAAGCCGAGGCGGCAGGCGTGCTGAGCGAGAAGGGGCGCTACCTGCTTGAAAAGAGCCGCGAGGTCCGGACGGAATACGCCGGTATGCCGGGGCGCCTGACACGCCGGGGAGAGTGGGAACATCGGGAACTGGCGCAGCGGATGTACCGGAACTATCCTTCGGTGTTCAAGAAGGGCAGCCGGATGCTCCGCATCAAGAGTTCGATGGTTCCCCGTGTGCTTGTCAGCGCGACAAACTGCCTTTCCGCCCTGACGGCCATTCAGCCGAATCTGCGCTATACCTTTGATACCGGCGAACGCTATATGGCGATGCTCAACAACGGCTGTCCGTCGTCCATCAAGAAGGAACTGAAGCCCAAACTGGATTCGCTCAGAAAGATTCCGATGGATACGAGCGCCATTTATGCCACGCTCTTTACCGACGGCAGGAAAGGCCGGGAACTGGTCAGTGACCCTGTCGCCTTCCAGCGGGCGGTTTTTCAGCTGGCCTGCACTTCCGAGCCCCTGGGCGTTGCAAATGATCTGTTTACCCTGCTGCCGGAGGATGCCCGCTACAAAATATGGGATGCCAACGTGAGGAATATGTATGTCTGCCAATGCAATTCCATCGAATGGGGCCCGCTGCGTATGGAGCGTTGCGAACCCTTGGTCCGCTGTATCCTGGACGATGCCGACGACGTCCTTGCCGGCGGGGCCGTGGCCGCGGACCTCAGGTTCGGCCATGATCTCCCCCTGTTGGCCCTCTGCAACTTCCTTGGCCTTTCCGGCGTAGGGGACAGGCTTTCCTTCGACGAGATTCCGTTCAAGTGGTACGATCCGATGAATATCCCTTTCGCCTCCAATCTGCAGCTGGTGTTCTACCGTCCGAAGAAGGGCGGGGATATTCTGGTCAAGGCCGTGTATAACGACAAGGAACGCTCGATTTCGGGACTGACGCCCGTCAGCGGTCCGTATTACAAATGGGAGGACCTGAAGGCCAAGTGCGAAGAGCGTATGAAATGGCGTACCTCGCTGGTTCCGCTACCTGCGAAGATCCAATTGGGGGAGGGGCTGCATCCCTGCAGCGGTCTGGAGAAGTCCGTCGATCCCAAACTCGCCCGCGAGGAATATATCCTGGATACCCGCGGCGAAAAAGTCCTGCTCGTCGGCGGCAGCGACGAAGCCCTTTTCCGCGGAGAGCAGACGCTCAAGCAGATCCGCAACCAGCATGGCGAGGATGCTTTCCCGTCCATGCTCATCCAGGACAAGCCCCGCTTCGCCTGGCGCGGAGCGATGCTCGACTGCTGCCGGCATTTCTGGACGGTGGAAGAGGTCAAGCGCTTTATCGATATTATGGCGCTTCATAAGCTCAATGTTTTCCACTGGCACCTGACCGACGATCAGGGCTGGCGCGCGGAAATTCTCAAATATCCCCGCCTGTCAGGCATCGGCGCGATGCGCAGTGAAACGCTCGTCGGCCACGCCCGCAAATCCAAGGAATACGACGGTACGCCGCACGGGGGCTACTATACCCAGGATGAGATGCGGGAAATCGTCCGATATGCCGCCGAGCGCTACATTACCGTGGTGCCGGAGATCGAGATGCCCGGTCATGCGCTCGCCGCCCTGGCTTCCTATCCTTCGCTGGGCTGTACGGGCGGACCTTACGAGACGGCGACGCACTGGGGCGTCTTCAAGGACATTTTCTGCCCCGGTAAGGACCGGACGCTGGAGTTCCTCTTCGATGTGCTCGACGAAATCTGCGAGATTTTCCCTTCCGAGTACATCCATATCGGCGGCGATGAAGCCCCGCGTGACCGTTGGAAGCTCTGTCCGGACTGTCAGGCGCGTATCGCGGCCGAGAGCCTGGATAACGAGGCCCGGCTGCAGAGTTGGCTGATCGCTAAGGTCGAAGAGCATCTTGCCGCCAAGGGCCGCAAGGTCATCGGCTGGGATGAAATCCTGGACGGCGGTATCGAGAAGACGACGGCGGTGATGAGTTGGCGGGGGACAGCCGGCGGCAAGCGTGCTGCAGCGCTGGGGAATCCTGTCGTCCTGTCTCCGAACGACTACCTCTATCTGGACCGTTATGAGACGGAATTCCCCGATAGTTATGGCGAGCCGCTTGCCTTCGGCGGTTGCATCCCTCTGGAAAAAGTCTATGATTTTGAGCCTTATCAGGGACTCAAGACCCGGGAGAAGCCCTTTATCCTCGGAATCCAGGGGAATCTCTGGACGGAGTATGTCTCTGATTTCAATGTAGCGGAAATACGTCTTTTGCCGCGTCTGGCCGCTGTGGCGGAAATCGCCTGGAGTCCTGCTGACCGCGGGCACTATAAAAGTTTCCGCAACCGCTGCCGTCAGGCCCTCTTGCCGCTGTATGCGGAGGCGGGATGGCAATGGGCTCCCTACGCATTTGCAGATTAAAAAAACTTGAATTAACTTCGTACTTTAATTTAAAACTTATTATGGCTTACAAAATTTCTGCTGAAACTTGTGTCGCATGCGGCACCTGCATGGGTGAATGTCCTACCGGAGCAATCAAGGAGGGTGATGTCTATTCCATCGATCCCGATGTTTGCGTAGATTGCGGCACTTGCGCCGACGCCTGCCCGATGGGCGCTATCGCTCCCGGAGAGTAAGAGCCTTGGATGATTTCCGGCTCAGGGTCTTTACGACAGTAGCGCGCCTTGGCGGATTCACCGCCGCGGCGCGCGAACTGGGTGTCAGCCAGCCTGCGGTCAGCCAGCACGTTTCCGAACTGGAGAAAGAACTGGGCTGTTCCCTGCTGGAGCGTTCGCGCGAGGGCGTGACGCTCACAACGGAAGGGGAGCGGCTGCTCGGCTATGCCCGGCAGGTCCTGCACTGGTACGACGTCATTAATGCCGCCTTTGACAAAGACGATGTCTTTTCCCGCGGCAAGTCGCTGCCTGAGCCCGTCCGCCTCAAACTGTCCGACGAAAAAAACGCCCGGGTCTGGACCGCGGGCGGAGATATCCACATCGAACTGGATTAAAGTTTTTCCCGTCTAAAACGATTGCCGCTTCAGCCGTTCGGTGAGAGCGGCGATTTCTTTGTAGAAAGGCGTGTCCTCGACGATGACCGGCTGGATGGCCCGGACCGTCTCGTAGGCTTTGCGCGAAGCAGGGCAGAGTTTGTCCGTGAGTTGCAGGCAATCGCTCGCCTGGGCGAGGGCGATGAAATGGATCGCCATTACCTGGAAGGCATTCTCCACCACCTTGCGGCAGAGCAGGGCACTGTTCGTTCCCATCGAGACGATATCCTGGTTGTCGTTGTTGTTGGGGATGCTGTGTACGTAGTTCGGCATGGAGAGGGTCTGGCACTCGGCCGTCGTCGAAGTGGCCGTGAACTGACAGGCCTGCATACCGTAGTTCAATCCCAGTTTGCCCAGGTTCAGGAAGGGAGGCAGGATGCCGTTGATGCGGTCGTGGAAGAGATAGTTCAGCTGCCTTTCCGTCAGCATCGTAAGCCGGGTCAGCGCAATCTTGACCTTGTCCTGTTCCAGGGAGATGTAGTCTCCGTGGAAGTTGCCGCCGTGATAGACGTTCTGCGTGTCGGGATCGACGATGGGATTGTCGCAGGCGGAATTGATTTCCGTCTCCAATACCTCGCGCGCCGCGAGCAGGGTTTCGTAGATGGGACCGAGGATCTGCGGCGTACAGCGCAGGGAATAGTAGGCCTGCACTTTGTGCGCGAAGACTTCCTCCTTATGTTCTCCGGAATATAACTCGTGTTCCCGCTTGGAAAGGCAGAGACTGCCCTCCGCCGTTCTCCTCATCCGGGCGGCGATTTCCAACTGTCCGGGATGCGGACGGCTCTCATTGAGCGCTTCCGCCATGAAATCGTCGTAAGAACCGGCGATTTCGTTCATCCAGACGCCGGCGAGCAGGGACAGGTCCAGCAATTTTTCGGCGAGGAACTGGTTGACCATCGCCACGCCGCTCATCACGGAAGTTCCGTTCGTCATGGAAAGGCCTTCGCGGATATGGATGTCCATCGGTTTCAGGCCGCATTCTGCGAGCACCCCGGCGGCGGGCCGCCATTCTCCCCGGTAATGGACCTCCCCTTCGCCGATCAGCGTCAGCGCCATATGTGCCAGTTGTACGAGGTCGCCGCTGGCTCCGACACTGCCGTGCCTGGGGATGAAGGGACAGATGCCCCGGTTGATGAATTCAGTCAGCAGCAGGACGACATCGGGATGGATCCCGGATTTCCCTTGCAGGAAAGTGCCGATGCGGGCAAGCATCGCCGCCTTGACGGACAGGTCTCCGAGCGCTTCTCCTGCGCCGGTGCTATGACTGCGGATGATGTTGTATTGCAGGTCTTTGAGATTCGTATCACTGACCCGCCACTGCGCCATCGGCCCGAACCCGGTATTGATGCCGTAAATGATTTTATCCTTGCGGAAGCGGTCCAGAAATTCGTAACTCTTCCGGACGCGTTCCAGTGCCTCTTCAGGGAGGACCAGGGGCTCGTTCCCGAGAAGGATGCGCCGGGCTTGTTCAAGACTGAAATATTTCATGCGTCAATGAAACTTCTGATAAGTGACGTGGACGGCAGGTCTTTGTCGGACACCGGAAGGAAGTAATGCAGGAACAGGAGAAGCCGGTGTGCCTCCGCATATTCCGGACAGTTCTTGGGAACGGTCTCCAGAATGCGTTCCGCGTGCGGGCGGAGTACCGCGAATTCCACCAGATAAGCCGAGTTGAACAGCACGTCGGCGGTCTCCTGGTAAGGATAAATCCATCTGGATTCCGCGCGGCGGACGTTCGGCCAGTTGGCGATGGTCTCCCGGGCGCTGAAAGCCCCCTTGAGATAATCGCGCACGATGCGCCGCAGCAGACGGTTGTCGCTGGTGGGAATGCAGTTGTGGTCGTCCAGCGATGCGCTGGTGATGGTATTGATGAAAATCTTGTACTTGGCGCTTTCAGGAACCTGTTCCGTCAGTACCGGGTTCAGGGCATGGATGCCTTCCACCAGCAGCACGGACGCGCCGTCCAGTTTCAGTTTCTTGCCATTGTATTCCCGTTTGCCGGTCACGAAGTTGTATTCCGGAACTTCGACTTCCTCTCCGTCAAGGAGCCGCAGGATGTCCTTCTGCATATAGGCGTGATCGACAGTCTCGAAATTGTCAAAATCATAACTCCCGTCCGGCAGTTTCGGCGTATCCGCGCGGTTGACGAAATAATCGTCGGTAGAGAAAGACACCGGATGCAGGCCGCAGGCCATCAACTGGATGCTCAGCCGCCGGCAGAAGGTGCTCTTGCCGCTACTCGTGGGCCCGGTAATCAGCACGATGCGCACCGGATCGGCCGCGTGCCTGCGGCGTTCGATATCTTCGGCGATGCTGACGATCTTCTTCTCCTGCAGTGCCTCCGCAATCTGGATCAGGACGGGGGCCTTGCCCTGCTGGCAGGCGTAATTGACGTCGCCGACATTGTCCAGTTCCATGATGCGGTTCCAGCGCAGGGTCTCGGCAAAGGTTTCGAAGGTCTTGGGCTGCTCGTTGAGGGGAGCCAGTTCCAGGGGCTTGTGCCGGTTGGGCACCCGCAGCAGCATCCCGCTGTTGTACGGGCTCAGTTCCCAAACCTTCAGATAGCCGGTGGAGGGAACGACTGCATCGTAAAAGTAATCCGCCGTGTCCTGGAGCGTGTAATAGGTGATATACAGGTCTCCGCAGGTGCGCAGCAGTTTGATCTTGTCTTCGTATCCGTATTTGCCGAAGATGCGTATGGCTTCGTCAATCCTCACTTCGTGACGGCGGAAGGGGATGTCACTTTCCACCAGTTCCGTCATCCGCTTCCGGATGGCCGTCACTTCCTCTTCGGTGATGCCGCTCTTGTCCGGCTTGCTCACGTGGCAGAAATATCCCTTGCAGATGGGACGTCTCAGCACCACTTTATATTCCGGATACAGGTCCCGGACCGCCTTGCAGAGCAAAAAGCAGAGGGAACGGCAGTACACGCTGCGTCCGTTGTAGGAGCGGTAGTCCAGGAACTCCACGTCCCGGTTGTTGAAGACGCGGAACTTCAATCCCTCCGACACGTTGTTCACGCGGGCGGAAAGGATGTCGTAAGGTTTGTCGAAGTCAAAGACCGGAAGCATCTCCAGGAGGGTCGTGCCCTCCTGGAATTCGCTGTATGTTCCGGTATTCTTACAATAGATCTTCAGCACAAAAAAGACTATTTTAAAAAGCGCTGCAACAACGGCTGCTTGTTGCTTCGCAACCCTATCCGGGTAAATGCAGCCTAACGCTGCAGCGCTTTTTACTATTCGTTTTTAGCCAAACGCTTATAGGTGTCCAGCCGCAGTTTGGCGAACTCCTCGGTCTTGGCAAAGAGTTCTCCGGCCGTCTCAGGATACAGTTTCTGCAGGGAAGCGAAACGTACCTCGCCCTTCAGGAAGTCCTGGAACTTGCTCCAGTCAGGCTCCTTGGAATCGAGCGTGAACGGGTTCTTGCCCGCTTCCGCGGCGGCGGGGTTGAAGCGGAACAGGTGCCAGTAACCGCACTCGACCGCCAGTTTCTCCTCCTTCTGGCTGAGACCCATGCCGGCCTTCAGACCGTGGTTGATACAAGGCGCGTAGGCGATAATGAGCGAAGGTCCGTCATAGGCTTCCGCCTCCTTGATCGCGTTCATATACTGTACCGGGCTGGCACCCATCGCGACCTGTGCCACATAGACATAGCCGTAACTGATGGCCATCATGCCGAGGTCCTTCTTGCGGACCTTCTTGCCGGAAGCGGCGAATTTGGCGATGGCGCCCGCAGGAGTAGCCTTCGAGGACTGTCCGCCGGTATTGGAGTAAACTTCCGTATCCAGGACGAGGATGTTGACGTTCTCACCGCTGGCGAGCACGTGGTCCAGACCGCCGAAGCCGATATCGTAGCTGGCACCGTCGCCGCCGAAGATCCACTGGCTGCGGCTGGGGATGTACTGCTTGAGGGCAAGCAGGGACTTGCTGACCTCGCAGCCGCACTTCTCCATCATCGGAACCAGCGCGTCGCAAACCTCGCGCGTGGCGGCGTAGTCGTTCTTGTTGTCGAGCCACTTCTGGTAGAGGGCCTTCATTTCGTCCGAGCACTTGCTGCACTCGAGTCCTTTCTTCATGAGGGCGGCGACCGTCTCGCGGATGCGCTCGGAACCGAGGTGCATGCCGAGACCGAATTCGCAGAAGTCCTCGAAGAGGGAGTTCTGCCAGGCCGGGCCGTGTCCCTTGTCATTGGTGCAGTACGGGGAAGCGGGGAAGGAGGCGCCGTAAATCGAAGAGCAACCGGTCGCATTGGCAATCATCATATGGTCGCCGAAGAGCTGGGTGATGTTCTTGATATAAGGGGTCTCGCCGCAACCTGCGCAGGCGCCGGAGAACTCGAACAGCGGCTGGGCGAACTGGGCGTTCTTGAGATTGGACTTGGGATCGAACGGGGTCTTGTAACCCACCTTCGCATTCAGATAGTCGAAGGAAACCTGCTCGGCGGTATTGTCGATGTAGGGCTGCATCTTGAGGGCCTTTTCCTTGGCAAGGCAGACATCGACGCAGTTGCCGCAACCGGTACAGTCGGCGACCGATACGGAAAGGGCGAACTTGTAGTCCTTGAGGTTGGCGCGGCCGTCGGCGAGCTTGGTGCCCTTCGGAGCCTTGGCGGCTTCCTCGGCGGTCAGCAGGAACGGACGGATGGCGGCGTGAGGACAGACGAAGGCGCAGGTGTTACACTGGATACACTTCTCCGCATCCCATACCGGCACATTGACGGCGACGCCGCGCTTCTCGTAAGCAGCGGTGCCGCAAGGCATCGTACCGTCCTGGTAGGGCATGAAAGCGCTGACGGGCAGGGAATCGCCGCACTGTGCGTTCACGATGTCCGCAATCTCCTTCACGAACGGCGTGGCCAGGCGGTCGGCGTTGGGATTGGTGAATTTCGCCGTAAGATTTGCCCATTCGGCGGGCACGTCCACCTTGGTGTACTCGCCACCGCGGTCGATGGCGGCGTAGTTCATGTTGACCACGTTCTCGCCCTTCTTGCCATAGCTCTTCAGGGCGGCGGCCTTCATGTACTTGACGGCGTCTTCGGCAGGGATGATGCCCGTGATGCGGAAGAAGGCGCTCTGGAGGATGGTGTTGGTCCTTCCGCCGAGTCCGATTTCCGCCGCGATCTTCGTCGCGTTGATAATATAGAGGTTGATGTGCTTGCGTCCGATGACCGCCTTGGCGTGGTCGGGAATGCGCTCGAGGGTCTCCTTCTCGTCCCAGAGGGAGTTGAGCAGGAGGCTGCCGCCTTCCTTGATGCCCTTCAGTACGTCGTACTTCTCAAGATAGGACGGGACGTGGCAGGCCACGAAGTCGGGGGTGCTCACCAGGTAGGGAGCGTGGATGGGCTGCTCGCCGAAACGCAGGTGGGAGCAGGTATATCCGCCGGACTTCTTGGAATCGTAATCGAAGTAGGCCTGGCTGTAGAGGCTGGTGTGGGTACCGATGATCTTGATGGTGTTCTTGTTGGCACCTACGGTACCGTCGGAGCCCAGTCCGTAGAACTTGCACTCGGTCGTGCCGGGCTTCACGATGGAAATCTCGCTCTTGACGGGCAGGCTCTTGAAGGTGACGTCGTCCACGATGCCGATGGTGAAATCGTTCTTGGGTTTCTTGAGCTCGAGGTTGTCGTACACCGCGATGATCTGCGAAGGGGTGGTGTCCTTGGAGGAGAGCCCGTAGCGTCCGCCTACGATGAGGGGAGCGTTCTCCACGCCCTGGAATACGGTCTTGACATCCAGGTAGAGCGGCTCGCCGGGAGCGCCGGGTTCCTTGGTGCGGTCCAGCACCGCGATCTTCTTGACGCTCTTGGGAAGGGCGCTCTTGAAGTATTTGGCGGAGAAGGGACGATAGAGGTGCACGGCCACGACACCGTACTTGCGGCCGCGGGCGGCGAGGTAGTCGATGGTCTCCTTGATGGTCTCGGTGACGGAGCCCATGGCGATGATGACGCACTCGGCGTGCTTGTCACCGTAATAGTCGAACGGACGGTAGACGCGGCCGGTGGCCTCGCTGATTTCGCCCATATAGCGGGCTACGATGTCGGGAACGGCATCATAGACCTGGTTGCGGGACTCGACGGCCTGGAAGTAAACGTCACCGTTCTGCGCGGTGCCGCGGGTGACGGGCGCTTCGGGGGTAAGGGCACGCTGGCGGAAATTCTCCAGCGCCTTCTCGCTCACCATCGAGCGGAGCATGTCTTCGTCCAGGGCCTCGATCTTCTGGATTTCGTGGGAGGTACGGAAGCCGTCGAAGAAATGCAGGAAAGGAATGCTGGACTTGATGGTCGAAAGGTGCGCGACCGCCGCCATGTCCTGCGCCTCCTGCACGGAGCCGGAAGCGAGCATCGCAAAACCGGTCTGGCGGCAGGCCATCACGTCCTGATGGTCTCCGAAGATGGAGAGGGCGTGCGATGCGAGTGCACGCGCGGACACGTGGAAGACCGAAGGAAGCATTTCGCCCGCGATCTTGTACATATTGGGAATCATCAGCAGCAAGCCCTGCGATGCGGTGAAGGTGCTGGTCAGCGCACCTGCCTGAAGGGAACCGTGAACGGCACCGGCGGCGCCGGCTTCGCTCTGCATTTCCGTTACTTTGACTTTTTCACCCCAAAGGTTCAGCTTGCCCTGTGCGGCCCATTCGTCGATATTCTCAGCCATCGTCGAGGAAGGCGTGATGGGATAGATTGCCGCATGCTCGCTAAAGAGATAAGCGATGTTGCTGGCGGCCTGGTTGCCGTCACAGGTGATGAATTTCTTTTCTTTTGCCATTGCTTCAGTAATTTATGATTGTTATTTATTGAATTCCGTTGATTTCGATACCCTCGCGCCCTGCGGCGATTTTCCGGATGAGTCCCTGCAGGACCGTGCCCGGTCCGATTTCGGTAAAGTGCGTGGCGCCTGCGGCCAGCATCCCTTCCACCGAGGCCGTCCATCGGACGGGGGAGGTCAACTGCAGCAGCAGGTTCTCCTTGATGACGCCGGGATCGGTTTCCGCCTTTGCGCTGACATTCTGCCAGACCGGGAAGGCAGGGGCCCGGAACGGGGTATCTTCGATGGCCCGGGCAAGGGCTGCCCGCGCCGGCTCCATCAGAGGGGAGTGGAATGCGCCGCCGACCTTGATGGGGAGGGCGCGCCGGGCCCCGGCTGCCTTCAGGCTGGCACAGGCCTGCATGACGGCTTCTTCCTCGCCGGAGATGACGATCTGGGCCGGAGAGTTGAAATTGGCCGGAACGACGAGCCCCGGCGTCTCCGCGCAAATCTTTTCCACCGTCTCCTCCTCCAGGCCGATGACGGCCGCCATGATGCCGGGCGTCTTTTCGCAGCATTTCTGCATCTCTTCCGCGCGGATCTGCACGAGCCGCAGTCCGTCCTCGAAACTCAGGGCACCGGCTGCCGCCAGCGCCGAGAATTCACCCAGGGAGTGTCCGCCGGCCATGTCGGGCTGTCCGAGACCGCTGCAAAGGGCGAGTACGACCGAATGCAGGTAGATGGCGGGCTGGGCGATGCGGGTATTGCGCAGTTCTTCCTCCGTCCCTTCAAACATGATGGGCAGGATGTCGAATCCCAGCACGCCGGCGGCGGAATCCATCAGCCGCGCAGCCTCCGCGGAGCACTCGTACAGCGCTCTGCCCATACCGGAAAATTGGGACCCCTGACCGGGGAAAACGAAGGAATTGCACATTTCCACAAATATAAAAAATTTTTCTTAGTTTTGTGGTATGAAACAACTGAAATTCTTTGCACTTTGCGCCATTGCTGCGCTGACCTCCTGCTCCGGAGGAAAAAAGCTGGACATCGAGTCCCGCGTCGAGTCGGCCCTTTCCCAAATGAGCCTTGACGAAAAAATTGCCGTAGTGCACGCCCAGAGCAAATTTTCTTCCCCTGGCGTACGCCGGCTCGGGATTCCTGAACTCTGGTGCGACGACGGCCCTCACGGGGTGCGCCCGGAGACGATGTGGGATGCCTGGGCGGCGGCCGGACAGACCAACGACAGTTGCACGGCCTATCCTTCGCTGACCTGCCTTGCGGCTACCTGGGACCGCGAGCTCGCGAAGCGCTATGGACGCAGTGTCGGAGAGGAAGCCCGCTACCGGGGCAAGAATGTCCTGCTGGGACCTGGCGTAAACATCTGCCGCACGCCGCTCTGCGGTAGGAATTTCGAGTATATGGGCGAAGATCCCTTCCTGGCCGGACAAATGGCCGTTCCCTATATCCAGGGCATTCAGAGCAACAATGTGGCTGCCTGTGTCAAGCACTATGCGGTCAATAACCAGGAATTCAAGCGCCTGGTCATCGACACCCACGTGGACGACCGTGCCCTCTATGAGATTTACCTCCCGGCCTTCAAGGCCGCCGTGCTGGAAGGCGGTGCGTGGTCGCTGATGTCTGCCTATAACAAGTATGAGGGAACCTTCGCCTCTCACAATGCCCGCCTGCTCAAGGAGATTCTCAAGGACGAGTGGGCTTGGGACGGCGCCGTCATCAGTGACTGGGGTGCCGTGCACGATACCGAAGAGGCGGCTACCGGCGGACTGGACCTGGAATTCGGCTCCTACACGGACGGCGAACTCAGGACCGCCCCTGCAGCCTACGACAACTACTATTTGGCGCAGCCCTATAAGGAGAAGATCCTTGCCGGAGAACTTCCTGAGGAAGAACTGAATGACAAGGTGCGCCGCGCCCTCCGTCTGAACTTCCGCACGCTGGCCGACGGAAACTTCGGCAGTATGTGCTCACCCGAACATTTCGCCGATTCCCGGAGCATCGGTGCGCAGGGCATCGTCCTCCTCAAGAACAGCGGCATCCTTCCCCTGAAGGCCGATGTCAGCAAGGTGGTGGTGCTGGGCGAGAACGCCATCCGTCCCATGGTGGTGGGCGGCAGTTCCTCGTCCCTCAAGACCCAGCACGAGACTTCTCCGCTGGACGGTATCCGGGCGGCGTTTCCGAATGCCCAGGTCGTTTATGAGCGTGCCTATTATTCCGGCGAACCCACGCCCGGAAACTACAATTACAGCCTCTATGACCTGACCGAGGAACGCCCTGCCGACAAACTCCTTTCCGATGCGCTGGCTGCGATGGAAGGAGCGGATTATGTCATCTTCGTCGGCGGTCTGAACAAGAACAAGTACCAGGACTGCGAGGGGCGTGACCGCCGTTCCTATGAACTCCCTTACGGACAGAACGAACTGATCGAAACGCTCAGTGCCGTACGTCCGGATATGATTTACGTGAATATTTCCGGCAGCCCGGTCGCCATGCCCTTCGTGGACAAGCTGGGTGCCGTCGTCCAGGCCTGGTACCTGGGCAGCGAGACCGGCAACGCCCTTGCCGATGTGCTCACCGGCGCGGTGAATCCCTCCGGCAAGCTGCCCTTCACTTTCCCCGTCGCCCTGGAGGACGGCCCGATCAAGACCGAACGGCAGTATCCCGGTATCCAGGATGAAAACGGGAAGTGGCACGTCTATTACGACGAAGGCATCTACGTGGGTTACCGATGGTATGACAGCAAGGAGGTGAAGCCCCTGTTCCCCTTCGGCTACGGCCTCAGCTATACCACTTTCGAATACGGGAAACCCGTTCTCTCCACCAGGCGGATGGGGAAGAGCCTGACCATCAAGGTGCCGGTCACCAATACCGGAAAAGTCGCCGGTGCGGAAGTCGTCCAGCTCTATATCAGCGACGTGGAGGCCTCCGTCGACCGTCCCGTCAAGGAGCTCAAGGGCTTCGACAAGATCTATCTGGAGCCCGGCCAGACGGGCTATGTCAGTTTCACCATCGGCCGCGACGCGCTGAGCTTCTTCGATGCCGAAAAGCACGAATGGGTGGCTGAGCCCGGTACTTTCAAGGCGCTGATCGCCGCCTCTGCCGCGGATATCCGTCAGGAAGCGGAATTTTCACTGTAGATAAGAAAGGGTTTCTAAAAATTTACTTATCTTTGCAGCCCGGATTGCCCCTGTAGTTTAATGGATAGAATTTCGGATTCCGGTTCCGACGATAGGCGTTCGATTCGCCTCGGGGGTACAGGAATAGCCGCTGGACACACTTCAGCGGTATTTTTTATGCCCGCTGCGTCAAAAATTGTGTCAAAATTTACGGGTGTAAATAATAAAGCAAAATTCCCCCACCATTCTACTTGAAAAAGGGACCACGGAAAGCATTGTAGATTTGCGTAAGTAAATCTCTAAACAATGATTTCTATGGACCTAAAACAACAGATTCTT
>Ga0265298_10000804_pt1 | contig 46285 bp, 40 predicted proteins | sample AusTroGonzalo_MG_3_FD_193486 | JGI IMG/M metagenome (GOLD analysis project Ga0265298, IMG submission 193486) | Bovine rumen microbial communities from tropical cattle in Woodstock, Queensland, Australia - Gonzalo_01 | ecosystem: Host-associated > Mammals > Digestive system > Stomach > Rumen ...
TTAAGGAGGGGGGGAAAGGGGGGGGGGTGAAAACTCCCATAGTTAAATTCACGTACGAACAACGCCTTCCAGGAGAATCTAAACTCCATAATCCAGACATCCAAACGCATGGCAAGGGGATTCGCCAACATAAGCAATTTCATCGATGTGGTGTGGTTCAAGTACAGTAACATATCGTTGTTATTATGGATCGCACGGGTATGTATTATCCTCATATCGCAGGCGGCGAAGCTGCCGAGAAGCGTGGCGGAGGAGGGACGCAGTCCCGACGAACGTCATCGCTAAATCCTTTTCTTACGGTCTTCAGAATTACCACAGGTATTTTTGAAGAACGAGCCAATCAATGCTCAAAAATAATTGTTATTCGAAGTGCCGAATTCACGGATAACGAAGAATCACCAAAAGTATTCACTACTATGATCTCACTCGGCTTCACAGTTTGGGAAATGATGCTGCATAGGGACCTTTCGAATATGTCGATTCCACGATCATACGTCAGCATAACTACAGAAACGTTCATGGCATCCTTAATTCTCATTATCTTCCTTTTTATTTGTTGAACAGAATGTAAAATAAAGTTCCGTGGCGATTTGAATTGTAGATAAGTACGAACTCATCACAAAATATGCTGCTACTCCGGACATTATCCAGCAAAGCTATGAAAACAATATGGGCCCACATACAAATACGATTATCATTATCATTGTCGATAACACTTCTATTATTATCAACCTACTAACTTGAATCAATGTCTTCCTGTATAGGTTGGTAGAATGATTATTCAGTGCTTTACTGCTGGACTCTGCTTTTAATTTTTCAACAGCTTTATTATTTGATGAACCCAACAACGCAAAAACGGTTAATGAGAAACCCATGAGAATAGAAATAATCACTAGTGCCATCTCAATAGGTTTACCTATTATTTCTAAAGAATCAGATGTATATCCGTACACCCCAAACAATACAGCTACCACCAATGGGATAATACACACGAATACTCTCTCGTTTAAAGATGAAATCTGATGAAATTCCCTCAATGGCCTTAGCCATTCCTAATACAAGATCTTACTCATGTCTTCCCAACTGTGTGATCATTTTTCTTATTAATTCTTCGCTTAGAGGAACGTTGTTAATATCGGCCCCTACTACGAGATAGTCTTTCTGGAACATATTATCTGTATCTATCCATGTATCTGCATCTTGCTCTGTTTTGATATGTATTCTGAAACGAGAATATTGTTTTGAATTCATTCCATCCAACCACGAACAAACCTCGTCATATAGGAATGTTTTACCATTTTCCACCTTATACATTATGGATATTGTTTTTCTAACATTTTCTGGTTCTTTCATCATTAACCCATATTCAGAGGATAATTTTTCACGATCCATGAACACTTCTGCAGCCATGATACGTTTGGCTTTACCCAATAAAGCTTTAGCATTTTCGTTTAACAAATATTCGAACACTAACTCGCCATAACCTCCAAACCTTTTATACGCATCCTTTATAGTTTTAAAGAATTCGCCAAAACACAATCCATCCCGATTGATTTCAAAAGCTATTAGAGTGTCTTTTTCTCTCACTCTTATAGAAACATGAGTAAGTTCTTTCTCGCCCTCATAGAGCTCTTTCTGACTTTCTCTTTCTTTACCATCTAATTTAGACATGTACTTTGGGCTGTGATTGTATTTACACGACTTAAAAACAATTGAATAACAAAAGTCATTACCAAATGCGGATTCTTCCCTTATCTTGTCTATAAAGAAGGCCTTATTTTTTTGGACAATATCATTATGAAGACAACTTCTTCCTTTACCTAACGTCCATTTGAAAAAATTATTGACTGTACTTTTCGAATAGTTATTCAACCCATCCTCCATAATGGTCATAGACAGATATCTTATGCCTACATTTATGCTATTGTCTTTTTTACTCCTAAGACTGACCACCCTATCTACCTCTAGTATTTCTCCATCAACTGTCTCATACGTCTATTTAACTGTCCCGTAAATTGTATCTATTTTTTTCAGACGATTAATGAAACCAGACTTACAACTTCCAAGCACTCATTTTAATCAACTTACGAAACAGAATCCTTCGATACATGCCTGTACTTATCATAGTTGTCATTTTGAGCTTGACCTTTCCTCATTGCCAATAAACGTATAGCATTCCGGTATCCCTCATCCGTCATTTTCCAATGAAGAACATTAGTAAGGAAAAACGATTCGCTTTCGGACATCCACTGCTCATAATCATCAATGTAACTTTCGATGACCCCCAACGCTTCCAACTGCGTCGTTATTACATTCGTAAGATACTTGATGAAACCATCATCCAGTCTAATTTCAGCCTTGGGTTCAGCCCATCTTCCAACCAATTCCATCAAATGACAATCAGCAACCCCTTCAAGGAACGCGGTCTTGAATTCCCTTATAACTTCATTACAGGTGAATGTGAACGCGTAATCCGGATCATCTATCGGATACAATGTGATAACATCATCACCCGAAATCAGATCCTCATTAACATCAGGCAAGCTTTCTATCTTCTCCCTTAAACGAACATTCTCCTTCACCAAACTGTCCACTGTCTCTCTATCCATGGTGGATGCCTTTCTGACCCAGCCGAGATCCGGATACTTATCCACATTAGATGTCAAAGAATAGATGACCTTCATCTGAAGATCCGAAGCATCCGACCAATGCGATATCAGCCTGTGCTTCTTCACCTTATCCCTGAACGCTTTGAATCTTTGACGTGACTTTTCATCATCATCCAATTCGTTCTGGGGCAGTTCCTCGAATCCATCGTATACGAATACCAAGGTTGGCTTTCCCAAGGATGTGGCATAATCGAATTCCATCTCCGTATAACCGGAGCCGTATCTTCCTTTTAATATGACGACAATAAAATCAGACCGTTCTATCTCGGTTTTGATGTATTCGAACTGTTCATCATCCGTAGACGGGAACCATTCCATACACGCAGGTATGTAACCGAACATACTGAGGGTGCTTATTACCATCCTGCGTTCTTTTTCCAGATCGGCCTGTGTTGAGCTGATGAACACTTGATATCTAATGTCTGGATTCATTTTGACCTCATTCTCAAACCCAATATGTCAATATTCATAAATAAAAGTCTAAGCCAGCATTTTTACTTCTGATACTTCTAAACGACATTTCAATAAGATGATTTAAAAGTACAGATGAGCGATAAGGACTGTTACACAACACCTTTTATCATACCTTTGATATCCAGTAACGTGTTGAAGGTAGATTCGGATCTGATTAATTTAATCCATGGTGTTGCCATTGAAGCGGGCGATGTTTCAGAAATTCCCCTCAAAGATGCTATAAGAGATGAGGGGTGCATACCTGCAATCTGCGCAGGCGATTATTACACTGAACCCGTATATAGGGCGGCCTACTACTTGCAGAGGATTGCCGTTCGTCACCCCTATTTTGAGGGCAATAAACGTACAGCATTCCTGACCGCTGCATACATAATCCACGAGGAAACTGGTAAATTCTTGAAGGAAAACGTACGCGAAAATAACGAGTACGTAAGAAAAGTCGCTGATGACGAATATTCTGTAGATGATGTATACAAATGGCTCAACGACATTATCATTCGCTAAGTGCTTTTAAGGTACCCGTATGACGTTTAGCTAGTGAACGGATTTCTTTCTCTTCCGTTCCCAAATCAACTCTGGATTTTATTGAAGACACGGGAACGTCGTACCTCATTACCTGCGAATAACCCCAGGATACGCCTGCATTGGACATTGTTGACGGTTCAACAGCACTTGCGCATATGTACAACCTGTTCCCCATTACTCTCACCCGTCCATCCTTTCGGTCACCCATCCTAAGGGCACAAAGTTCACATTAACAACTATATTTAAATTGTTTTCCCTATACGCAGATATTATTGCTTTTGTATCATAATGGCTTCTGAGACCTAAACTTTCAACCAATGATACTATCGTGATATCTTCTACTTTTTCGATGTTTTTATCCCCTGATTTCTTCTGGCGTTCTGGAGAAACGAACAAACGTTTCATTACTCCATCATCTTGACTGATGATTAACATAGGATCAAACACTTCTCTACATTTCATCTCACGTTCTGCATCATCCCAAACCGTCCAAATCAACTCCTCAAGTTCTTTATCTAACTCTGGTAAAACCGGTAACTTGAGATCTATTGCCTCCTTCCTTCCCACAGTATACCCGTGATGGGAAAATCCAGTAAATTTATCCACGATTTCTTTAACAGAATCTTCATCATCGATGTGGGTCTCTAAAAGTTTTGTAGCTATAGATTCTATAAACACCATACTCTTCTTTATTGCTCCAATCTCAGATGGAGAAAATTCTTCCAAAAATGATTCCGAAGCAATCGACCCTAGATCTCCATCTTTGATTCTCAAATCTTCTTTAAGGAAATCTATGTATGAGCTTATATCCTTGGTAGAGAACATTCTCGGCATTCCGTTTGGTTCATTTGGAGGCATGCTCATCTGCACGTCAATAGGGCCCAAGTATGAGAATGGATGCATCAGAATCTCATCCGCACCCAATACAAGCACCGTAGCAGCACTTTGTGCATTATACGGAATCAATACAGATACTTTCTTGAACCTCTCACGAAGAAGACTCACTATCCTCCATGCCGCAATTGGATCCCCGCCCTGACTTGATATCAAAAGATCCACTTCATCGACATCGGCAGGAATATTACGAATATGTTCACAGAATTCAAAAATCGCATCCATGCTTAGGATACCTCCGTTGAACTGACGCCTACTTGTCATGTATGCTATCAATGGCTTACCACGAATCTCTTCAATCCGTCTATAGAGGTCACAACGTTGCTGATATCCCATATGTTGTTATCTGAAGCCATGGTTATAAAAGTAGTGAATTGAGACATACCATTACTCTTAATGTGAACCTTTTATTAAGACTAGAATCAACCATCATGCGATGAACATGGACTGGTGTTTGACTATTATCGTTGGTATACTATCTAGCCTCATGGCAACAATCATCTGGTTCTCGTTATCTCAATTATATAGTGTAAAGATAAGGGAACTATTGACAGTAAACTTGAAACCGTTAAAACCAGTCTTTATGAAATAGGTGAAAAAGCAGAATATGGTGATGATCTTGATAGAGTACTTTCTCAAATAGATAGAATGTTCGATGCCCTCCATGAATGCATAAGTTCCATGAAAAAACCTGACTCTGATATCACGAGCGAAGTAAGGCGCGATTCTCGAGTCGTACTGGGCAAACGAAATAAGGGGTGTTCCCGTTTGCCGATTTATGTCTCACAAACATACCGCCACGGGAACATGACGTATCAGACCGAACGACAATAAATCAATTGCCGTCGGGAACGTGCTGCTGTCGGAAGCATTCCTCAGGAAATACGGTCTCGACAGGGAGATCGCCAAGCTCAAGGCCAGAGGAGTGGATCTGGCGAAGCTCTCCGAGTTGATTGTGGCTTACAAGCTAGGCGACAACTTCAGCATATTCAAGGCGCATGAGTTCATGATGGAACCGGTCATAAGGGAACGGTTCGGTCTCGACGAATTCAACGTCAAGACGCTGTACCGTGCGGTGGAGAGGTGGGACAGAACAGAGAGAGGGTCGTAGCGGCCTTCAGGCAGAGGGTATTGAAGGAATACGGTCCGCAGATGTCCGATGTGATCTTCGATTGGACTTCCTTGGTGTATTTCGGGTACAAGCCGGAACTGGCCATGAGGAGGAATTCCAAGGACGGGCATCCCGAGGAATGCCAGATGACGGTGGGGGTGGCACAGGCGGCGAAGCCGCTGTGCATCCCCCTCGGCCTGACGGTGATGCCGGGGAACACCCATGATTCGAAGCATATGGGACGGACCTACGATCAGGTAAAGAACGATCTGAACATGGCGGCCAGGGTGAAGAAGGCCGACAAGCTGTACCGCGAAGCGGTCAGCCTGCAGGCCGATCTGGACAAGGGGAAGAAGCTGAAGAAGAGGTATCAGATCGGCAACGACCTGATCGAAGCGCGCATATATCTACAGACGAAGCTCACGCATATGGCCGACCAGGAAACACGCGATTACATCCTCGAAAGGACGATGGACGGACGGGAGGGCTTCTTCTGCCTGACCAGCAACCTGGACCTGAATATATCTACGACAGCGTCAGCGATAGATTGTATTTTAAAAGCCTTTCCGCAGTCAAGAGTCTTTTACCGGATATCATCATGGAATTCAGAGAAGCCACGGAAAATGAGGTCAGCAGTTTCGTCAAAACCATGGGCATCGACTTTATAGACGGCTATAAGGAAGACGATATCAAGATTAGGAATCGTAAGCTTATTTCAATCGTCTCCGATAAAATCAGTAATCTTTCTGATGGAATGAAGGCGGAGTTGTTGGATTACGTTCAATCATATTGTCCTCAATATGTCGTGTGTTCGAAGCTTACAGTCAGATCGGACAAGGAATTCAATGAGCTACTTTATGCCTTGGATGAACGTTTCTATACCACTCCTGTCACCAAACAGAAACGTAAAGCACTTACTGTCGACAGTGATGAGGGCCGTCAGTAATATGTATAAATGCGGCCGTAGTTGTGATAATCATGACTGTGCATGAAGTGAAGATCCGTCCGGAATATTATGATCCAGTCCTGAAAGGACAGAAGACCTTCGAGATCAGATACGATGACCGCGGGTATTCTGTCGGAGACTCCCTTCTGCTGAAGGAATGGGACGAATCGGGCTATTCGGGAAGACAATCCCTCTATGACATCGTCTATATGCTGAAGGATTTCGCGGCAATCGCTCCCGGTTATGTGGTAATGAGCATCGTGCCGCATCATTGAGATAGACAAATGACTGGGGAGCTGCCGATACCCCGTAATCAACAAGATCCATGGGCTCTACGAACTGTCTCACATTGATAAGTTCGTAGGCTATGGCAACGTCTCTTCCGTTATAATATTGGTCGAAGAACTCCTTTGTAATGCCTGAGGCATCCTTTGTCACATCCCATATCGTCTCCGGATCGTCGACCAGTATGTCTTTGACATCGGCCTCCCCGACCACCTTCATTACAGGGCTGGTGCTGTAGATAACTATCCCTGTGACATCCTTCTTGTTGCGGACCTTCCTGAACTCATAGATTTTTGAGCCGTCCATTATGCGTTCTACGAAACGTGGCTCAATGGACAGCAACATCCTTGACATTCAATCTCCCTTCTTTCAAGAGTATCTCTTCCTGATCCCTGTCTAGCATCATCTGATACGGATGCTTGCCATCATCCCATATCTCCAGTTCTCTGAGCCTGTTCAGATTCACATTGTTTCCTGCTCCGAAGTATCCGCAGTACAAGAGCTCTATTATGTACAGATTAGCTCCCGAATATTTCACTTCAAGCTCTTCTTGAGTATACACAGTCTTGTTCCCTACGCGTTTGAAGAACTCTTCCTTCTTCATCTTCGCGTTTCCGTTTACCTTCACCTGCATGACGGCTTCGACAGTACAGTATGATGAGATGACCGATTTCCATCTCTTATCCTCTTTCGCCATCCTGTACACGAAAGCGACATCATGTATCCTGTAGTCCGGATTTTTCGGCGGGCTTGCAAGATAGATCTTCGTCACTCCGTTCGATACCGGCATCTGTTCCGTTACCTGATCGGTGTTCCTGAGCTCGAAATACGGGAACATTTTGTCGTGGAAATCCTCTTCGATCGGAAGGATCTTACCTCTCCCCTTAGTCAGGTCGATGAACGGGAAGTACTGCTTGGGGTAATCTCCATCCATTGTTCTCCGATCTTTCAGATATACATGCTCCTTACCCTTGTCCGTGACATGCCTGAAACCGAAATCCTTCATCAGTCTGATGAGGCTTTCATACTTCGGATAGATAGTCACGTACACTTGGTCCAAGCCAGATCTCTTCCATTCCCATAGTGCAATGCCTATCGCGCCTTCTCCTATGCGCTGTCCGCCGATCTCATCATCGATCTTCAGAGTCCCTATCTTTAGTCTGGGTTCTTCCGGAAGGTCTCCTACGGCCTCGATCTCAGGTTCATTCTTTACATACAGGAAACCGTGTATCCTCCCATTCTCTTTCCACACGTAGGCCTTCTCTCCTTTATCGGACTTCTTCTCGAACCATCCAGAGAATCCTGGATAATCCTCTTTCAGTGTGTCGAAGAAGCGGTCGTCCAAAGCGCAGTCCGAGAATGGTATGAGCTCGAAGGTCATGATCCTTCATGCGTTTCTGTCCATTTATATGTCTCTTAGTCCAATCTGTTCGATACTTGTGACTTCAAAGATTTTGAGAAAGTCTGAAGTCACAATTCAGGGATCGATTACTCTGAAGTTACAATTTTTATTGTGACTTCTCATTACTAGTTTCATGGATGATTCTGTCCGCTATCAGGTGTTCATCAGTTCGACCTTCGAAGATCTTGTGGATGAAAGGAAGGCCGTCATCAAATCGCTTCTTTCTTTCGGTTACATGCCTTCGGGTATGGAGATGTTCCCCTCGACAGATTCCGAGCAGTTCGAATACATCGAGAACTACGATCCCGACTCGGAGGATCCGGAGACGTTGATGACAAAGGCCAGGGAGCAATACGAGAAGGACAAGGCCCTGAGGGAAGAGGTCATCCGCAACAGGAGCAAGAATAATTCACAATGATTCTGCAAGCATTTGCGCTCTTCGAGCAACAACAAGCCCGGTTCATCCGGGCTAATTCTCAATCGGATCTTTTCGAGCCGATGTTCAGGAAATCCTCGTCAGGGTAAAGAGCTGCTTTCTCCTTGAGATCCAATACGATGCCTAAGACCTCGGGAACACTGTTCTCTGAGACCTTCCATAGGAGTTCCTTGTCAAGCTTATGGTATCTGTGACTGAGGATGTTCCTCATCCCGATGACCTTGGACCAGTTGTAATCATAATGATTCTCAATCCAGATATCTATCTGTCTTGTGCATTCGCCGATCTGCTGAACGGCACCTGCGAGAGCGTATTGATACGTTATACTATCATACAGATTCTCGATGGTACCGATCTGATGTCTGATGTAGGCGACATCATTGCAGTATCTGATCATCAGGTCAAGAGTATCGTCGACGACTGTACGGTTGTCAACAGACATGGACCATCTCCCTTTGGACTCTGACCGAGAACGCATCCCCATCGAGACTCCTTCTGGTCACGACATCGACGTCCTTACCCAAAGCCTTGGAGACATCGGTCATGAAATCCATATGGTCGTCCCAGTCGTATTCTGGAGATACCTCGATGATGAAGTCATAGTCGCTATCGTCCTTGAAATCATCACGCGCCCTGGATCCGAATAGATATACAGCGGTGATATGGTATTTGGCAGCCAGAGGTGCGACTACTTTACTGAGTTCTTCAATGGCAGTCGATCTGGAAACAGCCTTGGACGACATATTACGCTCCATGAACAATCTGATTCACGATATATAAAGAATCGATGAATGGAAACGACCTCATCCCCTGGCCGTTCTCCACCCTGCATTCACTCGCGCAGGCATATCGTCCTTTCCATTTATTCAATGTAAAGTAACGTATTGCTGCGCTTCGGACAATCATTCCGGGTTTCGAACGGCCCAGGAATGAGTTGAGATGTTCTGTAAAGGATATCAGGAAAACAAGTCAAACGACTTAAGAAACGACTTAGAAACCGATTATAGGATTCTGACCGGTGAGATTATCATCGAGAAGCTGAACGTGGAGGACCTCTACGAGATCGTCCGCTACGGATGGGACAGAAGAGACCTCCAGAAGATGCTGGACGAGCAGGACTACGCAGGAATCGGAATGGTCGCCGCATGGATAAGGGAATGCGGCAACGGAAGCGGATTCATGGTCGATGACGACCCGTATGTGTACCCGCTGGACGAGGACGGCAACTACACGAGAGAAGGACTCGGGAGGTGCTGCTGATGGCCACCAGACAGGAGCAGATCCTGATCCATCTGTACGGACAGCTGGGAATCGGGAACGCATACGAGATGCCGTACAAGACGACTCAGGACGGCATCGCGGAGGCGATCGGGATCTCCAGAAGCCAAGTGTCCGCGGAGATCAAGAAGCTGGAGGAGAAGGGATTCGTCTACCACCTCCAGAGGCATGTGACTGCCAGCCCTAAAAGGGCATATGCGCAGAGGATGTGCTACAGGCTGAACACGCTCGGGATCCTGACCGTGAAAGACATGCTCGCAAGCGGAGAGGTGGCCTGAATGCAGGACTGGCAGATAGCCGTGCTGAACTCCGAGGACCTGAGGGTGGATCAGGACCAGTACACCGGATACAGGCTGGTGATCAGGAGAACTGATAGAGAACACAGGATGAGCATCCCTGCGATTGTGGCGACCGTCAGGAAGTCCAAGAGGAAGCCGGTCATCATGTGCCCGGACGAGCCCTTCAGAGGGATGTTCGCGGACAGGAAGGAGGTCCTGGACATCCTGATGAGCACCGACGAGTACGAGGAGTACACGGTGTGGATGGCAGAAGCGAAGCTTAATGGGGTGATCGTGTGACGTGAAGCAATACGGAGGTTTGCGAAAAGTTGATTAAATGAAGTAGCCAGGGGATTCGTTCCCCCTCGACCCCACTCGGGCATGCGTGCGGAGTAATCCGAAGGTGTGAAACCCCGGGGACAAAGCGGGAATATCTGGGCCTTAACAGGTAGACCGCCAGGGTGAGTCTGGCATGGTGAACAGATGTGAAGCATCGTAAGACCCGTAATCGTTCGACGTGCGAAAATAAGGATGACCCGAAAGGGAGAACGCACCAACCAAAAGGTACGGGGCAAGGATGCACCCATGATCACTGGGTGTATCGAACGAACAAGCCCTCGGGCCAAAGATGCCACCTAAACCAGACATAATCAACCTCCGTATTGAACACGGAAACCCCGTTGTTCTCCTATCTGAGATAGGTACCGAACCCGTGAGGGTAAGGAAAGGAACAGCGGGAGTAGGAGGTCGCAAGAAGCGAATGCCTTCCTGTAATGGGAAGGATAGCCCACATGGGTAATCCGAAAGGATGCTGACGTGCGACTGGTCAACAATCGATGGAGAACTAAGTATGACGACAGATGCAGATACCTCAACGACACCGAAAGGTGAGAGGCCAGCGGACGTTAGGACGCTCGCCAGCGAATGGAATTCCATAGACTGGGATAGGGCAGAGTCTACCGTAGGTCGTATGCAGAGTAGGATATCGAAGGCTTACAGAGACGGAAGAAAGTCTTTGGCTAAACGTCTTTCATATCTCCTGACACACTCATTCTACGCCAAAGCACTGGCTGTCAGAAGAGTGGCGCAACTGAACAAAGGAAAGCACACGCCAGGTGTGGATGACGAACTTTGGTTGTCATCCGCATCCAAAATGAGGGCTGTATATTCCTTGAACCAAGGAAAATACCGCTCGAAACCACAGAGACGCATATACATTCCCAAGAAGAATGGAAAGATGCGTCCGCTTTCCATACCAACTATGTATGACCGTGCGATGCAAGCGCTATATGCGCTTGCATTGGAACCGATACAAGAGGCGACCGCAGACCCTAATTCATATGGATTCAGGATCGGACGGGCATGCCAGGATGCCAAGGAGCAGATACGCCTGATGATGGCAACATCCAAGAGGCCCCAATGGGTACTTGAAGGAGACATCAAAGGATGTTTTGATAACTTCTCCCATGAATGGCTGATGAAGAACATCCCGATGGACAAACATATCCTGAAGGAGTTCATCAAAGCAGGGTACGTATATCACGAAACCTTGTTCCCGAATGAAAAGGGAAGCCCCCAGGGAGGAGTCATCAGCCCCATACTGGCGAACATGGCGCTGAACGGCATGGAAAGAACTGCCAAGAAATCGGTATCATTCTGCAGTCTGGTAAGATTCGCAGATGATTTTGTCGCAATAGTCAAGACGCCAGAAGACGCCGAGACAGTGAAACAGAACCTGATACCGTTCCTGGCGGAAAGAGGGCTGGAACTCTCCGAGGAAAAGACGCTGATTACCCACATTGACCAAGGATTCGACTTTTTGGGATGGAACTTCAAGAAGTACAAGAACAAAAAGAAGAAGATAATGCTAATCAAACCGTCGAAGAAATCGCTGGAAGCAGTGAAATCGACGATAAGAGAAGCGACCCTGGAACATGGACTGGCTAAGACCCAGGACGAGATAATCACCGAATTGAATCCGAGAGTGAGAGGCTGGTGCAATTACCACCGCTCTGCGGTGGCATCTAAGACATTCTCCTATGTTGACGCGTATATGTTCGACACTCTGATGGAATGGGCCAAACATAGACACGCCAACAAGAGCAGGAAATGGATTGCAGAAAAATACTGGCACCCAGATAGGAATGCCAGGAAAGGTAAGAAAACCTGGGAATTCTGCACAGATGAAAACACCTTGTTCAGACCAAGAGAAATGAAAGTAAAACGCCATATTAAGACAAAATGTTCCTTCAATCCCTACATAGACACCGAATATCTGAATAAACTCAGAGAACTCAGGAAATATGAACGCGGATACAGGAACAAAGAATTCGCCAAATAAGCCGCCTTGAGAAGCAAGGTTATTGTTGGCTTGAGCCGTATGATGCGAAAGTATCACGTACGGTTCTTAGAAGAGGGCGACCCCGTAAGGGGTTGTCCTTATTCGACTGATGGGGAACAGAGCCGTCATCACGACCGAAGAGAACTTCGAGAAGAGGTCCGGACTGGGGATCTACCTGCACTGGAACGGAGGACGCGACAGCGTTCAGGGATTCCTGGAGTACTGCAGGCTGAGAGCCTTCAGGAGGCCCGAGAGGGACGACTACGGATGGGCCAGGCTGACGCAGGTGATCGGGAACTTCATGGGAGGAGACGGATGCTCCGTGGGGATAGACGACGTCAAGTGCCTTGACATGGACAACGGCGACAACGGCGTGTACCTGATGAAGGACTGGAAGATCGTCGGAAGGAGGTTCTACGACTCCACCTGGGAGCAGGACGAGTACGGACTGTGCGAGTTCCTGCACTATCTGGACAAAGCACAGCCGGAGGACCAGCAGCTTGGCGGGGATATGATAGACTGCCTGATGCACCACGAGAGGACGATCTCCGATGTCTGTTGGAATTATGCGTATGAGATGAACAAGAGGAAGGATGAAGGGATGGGATGCACCGGATTCAAGATAGGATCCTACTACTCTCTGAACGAGAGGGAGCCTGACCAGATTCTGAAGGTAATCGATAAGCCGTTCATGGAGCTCATCGTGGAGATGAAGGGGGAAGAGAAGACGCTACCCAGATTCCAGTGGAAGGACGGAAGGGAATCGATACTGGTCCCGGACGAGATGAGAGGACACATCTCCATCGATTCCACCAAGGAGGTGATCGCATGAGCCTGTTCGAGACGGGGACGGTGGTCATGACCTGCGGGATCAAAGACCTGGTGTTCTCCGATGAGCACGCCCAGGAGGTCGTGGAGAACTGCCTGGAAAGGCACTGCAAGGGCGACTGGGGAGACCTCTGCGAGGATGACAAGGCGATGAACGACGAATCCTTGGAAGCTGAAAAGAACGGAGGCTGGACCGACAGCCTGTTCAGCAGCTACGAGACCGATGTCGGGAAGATCTACGTCATCACGGAATGCGACAGGTCTGCGACCACGATCCTGCTGCCGGATGAGTATTAAACCAATTAGGGGCCGAAAGGCCCCTTCGATTGGCGATAGAATGACCATGGAAGGAGATGCGTTATCACTCCTAGGTAATCTAGATATCATGGTCTGACGGATCTCGTAGCGGCCATAATGGACATCAGTAAGTGTGCACGCAGGCGCCCTTTGCTGAAAAAGAACGTCCCCTGTTACGGTAGAATGTGTATGTTAAGGTGAGGCCGCCCGGAATCCCGGACGGCCTTCGTTTACCAAAGGTTCTCAGCTTCTGCACATGTAGAGATATCCCGCCACGGCGGCAACGGCCAGGATGATGATGGCGGCCGCTACCGCATAGATCAGGACGTCGTCTCCGCCTGCGTTCGGATCCTCGTCGATGACGGCATAGATCGAACAGTGGGTGGTGATACCGGTCATCTCCTGCCTCTCCGCATCGTAGGACCCTTCGAGCTTCTCCATGTCCCCGTTGTCGGCGACATAGTACATCGCAGGGACCATCCCCTCCGCGGCGACATGTTTAACGAGGAGGGTCAAGGTGCCGTTGATGCTGCTGCCGAGGCTCTCGCCGCCGGACGACACCTTGATCTCGAGGACGCTGGCGTTCTCGCCGATGGCGTCCTTCTGATCCTCCGACAGGGAGATGTCCTCCGAGGCGGAGAACTGAATGACGACATCGTCCTCGCCTGACAGGTTCTCCAGGACCTCCTTGGATACCTTCAGTGCGCCTTCGGACGAAACGATGTTCAGGGCTGCGCCGGAATCGGACATGCCCTTCATGGCCTCGCCCGACAGGGTCAGGGATATACTGTCGGTCGTTGATTCCGCGAGCATTACCTTCTCCTGCTGCACATCGGGGATCTCTCCGGAGACCTTCTCCTGAAGGGACACCGCGAGTTTGACCTGCTCGGAGGATATCGACATCACGCCGCCGGACTGGTCGCTTCCGAGAACGGTTACGATCTCCGCGTTGCTGCCGTCCTGCGGGACCTCGACGGATGATTTCACGGAGCCGTCCTTGGATTCCGCCACGACCTTCTTCTCGGACGTCTCCTTTCCGGATGCGTCCTTGGATTCGGTCTGAGTGGAGGTCAGCTTCGCCTCGTCATCCTCGACTACCTTCTCGGTGACCTTAGTGGACGAGGTGCTTCCGTTGGAGTCGGTCACGGATTCCTCCCTGACCTTCTCCGTCTCCTTTGCGCCGTCGGCGCCCACGGTCTCCTTTACGGATTCCTCGGTGACGGTGGTCTTTCCGGATTCCTTCTCGGTGACTTTCGTGGAGGACTCGGTCACCGTCTTACCCTCTTCCTCGGTCACTTTGACGGGGACGATCTCTTCGACCTTGGAATAGGTCTCGTTGCCGTCCTTGTCCCTCAGTACCTCGGATTTCTCCGTGATGTTGCCGTCGGAGTCCTTGGTCTCCGACTTCTCTGTCGATCCCTTGACGTTGCCTTCGGCATCCTTCTCGGTCTCCGTGACGGTCCTGACATCCGATACGCTTCCGTCCTCGTCGGTGACGGACTTGGTGGCGGTGGCCACCTCCTTGTTCTCGATGACGTTGCCGGCCTTGTCCTTGGATACGGTGGATACCGTCTCGACGCTGACGTCGTTGCCTGCATCGTCCTTCTCCTTGGTGTAGTCCTTTACCTCCTCCCTGGAGGACAGGACGTTCCCGTCCTTGTCCATGGATGTCTCCACGGTGCTGTGATGGGTGACGTTGCCGGCCTTGTCCTTGACGGTCTCCTCCTTGACCTCCGACATTCCGGTGACCTTTCCGCTGGTGTCCTTGGTGGTCACCTTGACGTCCTTGGTCTCGGTGGTGGTTCCGGAGGGGTCTTTCTTGGTTTTTGTGGTGGTCTCTGTGAGAGTGGAACCGTTCTCGTCCTTCTCCTCGGACTTCTTGGTGACCGATCCGTCAGCATTGGTGGCAGAGGATTCGGACACCTGCTTCTCGATGGTCCAACGGACGGACTTGTCGGTGAAGGTGGCGTCCTCCCACGCATAGCCGTTGTTCAGCCTGAGGATGGCGGTGTAGCTTCCGACATCCTTTCCTGTTCCTCCGGATACGACAGTGTATGCCGAGGTGTTGGACAATCCTGTGATGTCCCTGCCCGTCCAGGTCTGCTTGACCTGGGGGATCTCCACGGCCTGGATCCTCTGAGCGGACGAGTTGTCACCTGCGGTCATTCCGTAGACGAGCTCGAAGCTTCCGCCTTCCTTGTAGTAACCGAGGGTCTTGTCGTTGTAGGAACCGTTGTGGTACTGCACCCAGTACATCCACACTCCGTTGTCGAAGTGGGTGTCTCCCATTCCGAAGATGTGGTTGACCCAATGCTGGAGGCTCTCGCCTCCGGAACTTCCGCTGAAGAAGCTGCAGGGAATCTTATTCTGCTTTAACGCTTTTTCCAGCGCTGAACCCGCATCCTTTCCGGTTGCTGTGAGGGTTATACCCCTCTTGAGAGCGTTCAGGTCGTATCCGGATTGGCCAAAGTTAAGTTTGTTCGTATGGAACTCGATCCTGATGTCAAAGGTGTATGTGGGATCGGTCGTAGGTACGTTCAGGACCCTCACATTGACGGTATCCGTTTTGGCCCCCGATGCCGATGTTGCTGTGATCACCGCGCTTCCAGCAGAATTGGCTGTGATTACACCTGTGTTTGAATTGACAGAGGCGACACTGGAGTTGCTGGAGCTCCAGGTCACGGTCTTATCTGTGGCATTCGATGGCTCCACCTCATACCTGATGTTGCCCTTGCTGTCACCCACATATAGGGAGATGCTCTTATCCAGCTGATTGATTTTTACAGCGGTGACATCGACCACCTTCTGTTTGACCTGGATGGCGTATGTGTTGGATATCTTAGCCTCATTCAGCCTCTGGGATTCCACAACGAGTTCCGCGTTTTCTTCCAAAGTGCACTTGATCTTTGCGGTGAAGGTCCAATTCGTCTCATCGATATCAGCGAATGCAGGTATGTCCCCGGTAGCGGTCTTGACGGTGAGATTGACTACCTTGGTACCTTCCAGAACCTTTCCGGAGACGCTGACGATGCCGTCGGAATACACGATGATCGGTTCGTCATCATCCGCATCCGAAGGGTCGCTTACTGTGACCACGGATATGACTGCTATCGCTGCTATGAACAGCAGCAGGCCCATGATCTTCCTGTTCATGACGAACCACCTTCCGTAAGGTCGATGTATTCGGCAAGGACTAGGATGTTGCCTTTGTATACGGTGACCAACGCCTTGACCGGCGTCGATTCCTTCGTTATGGTGCTTGTCACGACGATCTTCCCATCCTCTGCAATCTTCGCTTCGATCGGTTCCCTGACGAAAGTCATGTCTGAATAGGCCGCCTGGACCTGGATGTTGAGTCCGGATTCGTCAGTGGTCTCGATCGTGTACTCCAGCTTCAGGGTGTTATCCTTGACCTCTGTCTTGGTTACAGAGATATCGTAAGTGAAAGCACTTTCCCAAGATAACCAATAGATAGTACCTCCCGAGACGAACTTGGTGCCTGCTAAGGAGGTTACCTTGTTACCGGACGAATCCTTCCAAACGGGCAGATATCCATCCTTGTGGACCCTTGGGAAGTCTCCAAGGACGTCAGATCCGACGATTCCGATTATGTAGGAATCGTCGATCTCCTCATCGCCCTCGAAGAATTGCACAAGAGAGGCGCTGTTTCCAGGCACCATCTGCACTCCGATGATACTGCGGTCGCCGATATTCTCCTTGAACGAGTATGTTCTGAATGCCGATCCATCCCAATAGGTGTAGACAGAACCTTTCTGGACATTCGCATCGCCTGCAGCTATTATGAAATAATGATCTGTATCATAATTTCTATTTGCAAAAGAATCAACATTAGACCAGATATAGGCGCCTAGTTCATTTTCTTTACCATGAACTGCAATTATTGATGCATTTTCGATAGATATTCCATTGATTCTAGATACTTCGTACGTACTATCGATATTTATAACGGAAGAGTCCAAGGACTTGATTGCATCATGTATATTCTTTCCATGCGAAACATACCATCCTGCCCTCTGTCCGTCATCGATGAAGAAATAATACGGATTATTCTCTACCACCGAATAGCAGAAAACGCTACCTGAATCATCATACCATATTATTTGTCCAGATGGACCTGCCCTTATTGCCTGAGAACAATAAGATGTGCCATAGACCTTGCTCTTAAACGCACCTGTGGCACTAGTTTTATCACTATAGTCCTCAAAGATGTCTATAGCTTCCATCGCAGAATACGGTATAAGGTAGATATACACCTTTCCTGTGGATTCGTAATAGTAGTCGCTAATCACTATAGAACCGTGCGATGCCCTACTAGATTCACGATAAATCACCACATCTTCCGTAACCTTTCCAGTATCATCAGTTTCAGAATTAATGAATTTCTTCACATCGAAAACATAGAAGAAAGCCCCGTCCCTACCTGATGTGTTTACATATCCGCGATCGTTCAAAACAACGAATGCAGATGTAGCTGCTCCTGAGCCCCCAGCATACTCTCCAGATATTGTATAATATCTGTCATTCTCAAGGAATGTACCGTTTTCTGCAAGAGGGATGCATACTATAGATGATGCCTGATCGGCATTACCAATCTCGAACAACCCAGTATTGTATACTGTTGTGAAGAGATATTTCTTTCCACCAGTCTCGTAGTACGTTAGCCATCCATCGTCTAAAAGATACTTTTCCCAACCATCCAAGATGTGTGAATTGTATTCACCATCTTCCACATTAATTGATCCAATTGCACGAGTGTCTCCGGATGCCTCGATGAAATAGATGTGACCGGATTCAAATACGGGGGTTGATGTTGCGCCGTATAGGCCGTGCCAATTTGTCTCAATTCCAGAAGCCCAATCTCCATTGGTTGACTGAGATATCAAACCGTTGATAATCGAAAACTTAAACACTTTACCCGCGTACAAACCATAATAGTATCCGCTATCGTAGAAGACAGCTGTGTAATTCTTATCCATATCACAGATGTACTCTAACTCTGTATCGTAAACTTTGTACGTTGCATAATCGAATATCATGCCGCCCCCATAACCTAAGTAATGATAGAACGCACTTACAGTTGTATTATCAGTATGAACTGACGAAATCACATATCCAGTTTCAATATCTATTCTTAACAAGTCGTCGTTAATTCTAGCATATACTGAATCGTCAACAATCAAAGGTATACTTGGGAATCCGGTCCAAACATTCATAGTCGTATTGATCTGTCCACGAGACTTCCAAATCAAAGTAAGATTGTCATCAGGCAATGGAGTCGGTACTGAAACAATGTTCGTAAGAGCATTAGAGACTGAAGAATAAGTGAAGTTTGCCTCAATCTCCAAATCATTTTGAACCAATACTTCAACGGTCTTCGAAAATACAGGATCATCCTGACTCGATAGAGAAAACGATTCAAATTCGAATCCTCTGGGGTCAGTCCACTCGATTATGATAGTGGTTCCTTTATCCACATATGAACCGTCATGCAATATCATTCCTGATTCTGTCTTCACTGTTACGCCTATGTCTTTGAATGTTATCTTCCCAGAATCTACAGATAACCATTTGGCATAGACATCATAATCTGCTGTAGATACAAACCCTGGACCGCTGAATTCGCTATTATAATCGCTATCGAAATACCATCCAACCAAATCGTATCCTTCACGAGTGTATTCAGAGGTTGCTTCCATATACTTCGTCTTGTTTATCGACTGCCCTTTGAATAATTCTACACAGGCAACCTTATCACCATAATAATGGAACGTTGCTGTTATGGTATCTGCCCCTGTCCACTCTCTTTCAACTATACTCAATGATTTTTCAGAGTCTAATGTCACATTGTACAGGCCATTGGTTGGATTCAGAACACTATCTCCATATTTGACCACAATATCAGAATCTGCCATTTTTTCATAAGTCTCTACAGAGAAATACACTGCTACTGGAGATGAATTAACTATCTTATCAACTGGGCACAAACACTCTTCGATTTCAGATACTATATTCAAAGTATTATCTGTGAGAATCTCCAGCATACTAAAGGCAGTACTGATTGATCCGCTATGGACATTTACTGGCATGTCTGAAAATATTCCCCAATTGCTCGAATTGTTGAACAGTTTCTTAATATCTTGAACAGAATCTTCAGTGTAAACATCAAGTCTAGATAAGTTACTGACTGAACCGTTCGATGAACCGCAGAATAACCTATTGTTATCTCCGATGTCATTGATTGTCAGCGAAACCTGATAAGGAACTTTAGACAGTATATTACGCTGAGCTTCCAAGGTATTACATTTGATAACGATGTTGGAAAGCTGAGGACAATTGATTCTGGATGACGTTATTGTTAGTTTTCCCTCTGTTTCGATAGTTAGATACTCTAATCCGTCCAATTTTATGTAATTGTTTATAGTAATGTCTTCAGACGATTTCCAAACGATGCTTTTTATAGACAAAACATTAAGATCTGAACTTGTTAGGAAGTTCACACTTGGCAAACAAGTCACACTAGATGGGATGACTAGATTCTCAACAGATGATGGAATATAAACTAATGAAGATACCCCATCAATGGTTGATAATAGTGCACCCCCTGAGTAACTGAATTTACTGTTCCCTTCTTCTACAGATATGTTTGATGATTTGTTGACCGAAAACGCTGCCAAATCAATTTCAATCACGTCAGCCGGTATTACTATCCTGTCCAAATCAGATTTTACATGGATCAGAGTGTTATTTGATTCAATTAATCCTGACCCTACCTTTACTGCATCAGAACCGTTTCCATCAAAAACAGTCATACTTGAACAACCTGAGAATGCCCCCGAACCTACTGACTCTAGCGAATTGGCAAAGAAGAATGACTCAAGAAGAGAACAACCTGAGAATGCATTTTTCCCAATGATTTCAAGTGTACTGTTATCTTCAAAAGTAACTGTCTCCAGATGGCTGCAACCACTAAATGCATACTCGTCTATCAATACCAAAGTAGAAGGCACGTTTACAACTCTGATTAGGAAAAGATCCTCAAAACAGTGTTTTCCTATTGAAAGTGTAATTGCTCCATCCTCGAATACCACCTCTTTTAGAGAGGTCAGACCAACGAAGGTATAGTCCTTAAAATCAACATTGGAACCCGCAGAGAACTTGATTGATTCGATATTGGAATGCTTCGAGAACGCATTCAGATTTGTCTGTCCTGAGCGCAAGTAGTAGTAATCGGTTGCTACCGAAGGTATGATGACCTCCTTCAATCCCATTGGAATGCATATCATCTTGCTACCGTTCTCAATTTTTTCCAAAAGGATTCCGTTTTCAGACAGGTACTTCTGATTTCCTTGTTCAACAACAATCTCTGTTAAAGATGAGGCTTGAGATGCAAAATCTACATCAATCTGTGTGACTGTCGACGGTATCGAAATCGAAGATACATTTCTGTTGACTCCGAACGTTCCTATTGTGCTAGTTCCCTGAGGATACGCGACAAAGGAAATACCAGAATTGGCAAATACGTTCGATTCGAAGACATAATTAGAACTAACAGAAGCATTTGTGTACGTTATACTAGTAAGAGCCTCAGTTCTTTCAAAACAATATTGTCCGAAATTAACTTCAGTTCCGTTGATAACGATACTCGATAATCCGGTGCATGTGCTGAAAGCCTGCCGACCTATCGAGGTCACCGACGATGGAATTATTAAAGATTCCAATCCGGTTCCCTGGAAAGATCTGTCACCGATTTCTGTGAGATTAGAGCAATTAGAGAAATCAACGATCCTTAAAGAACTCATACCCTTAAAAACATCAATATCGATGGTTTCTAACGTGGCAGGCATCAAAACAACGGTATAATCTGATGAAGGCACCTGTGTTTTAGTCAACTGAGTTGTTCCCTCTGGTATTACCAGTACTTTCTCACCAGGATACAATCCATACACAGCGTCCCCATCTTTAGACAGCTGGTAACCATTCCAGGAATATCCGTTATCTAGCGTAGTGGTCTCGCAGAAGGTTATATCCGCGTCCGACGGCCAATCCGCCGCCGAGAAATCCGACAGCTTTCCCAGCGGAATGGTGATGCTCAGTTGGGAGCAGTTCATGAACGGCTTTCCGCCGATCTTGCTCAACTGGCTGTTGGCTGCGAAGGTCACGTTCGTCAAGGTCGAAGGGAACACGGGATAGTTCCCGGAAAGGTCTGTGACGCCTGCAGGGATCTCTATCGATGCTATGTTCGATCCGCTCAACGAGTTGTTCCCAAATGATTCCAAGAGGGATCCGTTCTCGAATGTTATTGATGCTATGCCTTCGATGGACAACGCATTGTCAGCTATGCTCTTCACAGATGACGGTATGATGACCTCGGTGTTGCTGAAAACACGAGCATCGGACGCATTGGTCATACTCACTCCGTTCAATGTACATTTGACTATATTCATCTGACCCTGGTTGCAGTCCCTGACGGTCTCCACGCCCTGCGGTATCGCCATGGTATCGGCAGGAGCTCCGACATACCAGAGACCATCGTTCTCAGAGATCCAGTTTACTCCTGACAATGATGAATCCAAAAATCCTATTGCATAGGGGTTCTGGTATGTTTTTGCGATATTATCGACGGAATTGAGCATACTCTGATATGCAGACAGGCGTCCCTGTGATAGGGATCCAACCCCATTCTCCACGGAATCGCAGACAATACAAACTGCATCTGGATTGAAGACAGCGGCCGTCGCACTGGAAACCTTGCTTGTTGCGGACGTACGGGTTTGTTGGCTTCCGTCACTTTTGGTATAAATCCATGAGAGCATCGTCTGTTGCACTGCTTTTGAAAAATTAACAAAATTTACACCCTTGCCCAGAATGAGATTGGCATCTTTGAGAGAATTCTCCTCGAGTTTGATCTGTGTGATGACGGTATCGGAATGCGGTGGGTCCAGAACGATGGTGGTCCCCTGAAGGGAGTTTGCTTTGATGTCGACGTTGCAGGCGGCATAGATGAACGATGCCTGTCCCGAGGCCCATTGGGTTTGGGTCTCGATCTGGAATTCCACATTCAGGTCCCCGATGAGATATAGCCTGTGATCGTCCTTGTTCCTCCAATCACCCAGCCCGGAATCAGTGTCGTTGATCCTGTATGTGACCGCAGAATCGCTGGATACCGAAATCACTATGGCCGGGAAATCCGACATAGAGCCGGTCACCGGAGATATCGAACATACTCCATTCTCAAAGGATACCGTGTATGACCAGGATCCTTCCTTCCCGACTTCGCTGACCGTGTATTTTCCTGTGTCATCTATCAAATACGAGTATCTTCCGTCTGGCGATATGCCATTTATGTCACCATCAACCTGATTTACGATACAAGACAGAGAACAGATGACAAGCAAAGATACAAGGAAAATCAACAGACTATTTGTCTTAACCGTAGACATAAAAAACACCTGCCACCATGACCTCTATCCCGTCATACAAATTATATTGATGGGCAGCCATGAAAGCTGCCCAGGAATAGGTTTACTAAAGTTTCGGATCAACCTCAATTCATCGAGTAATACTCGTATATGAGGGCGATCGTGTTATCAGCTATCGCGCTTCCTGCTTCTCCAATCAATCCAAGGTTGAAGTCAGATACGTGATCGATCTCTCCAGTCCAATAATGATAGGTATCATAGATGACCCAATATGCATATGTGTCATCAGTCCAATCATGTGGAGTGGCAGTTCCACCAATCTGCTGGGTTGTCAGATTGAAAAGAGAATACATCCAGCCATAGCCATAATAACCATTCGCAGGAACACCAGGCTCTCCTGAAAAGTTGATTCCAACCGCTTTCGCCAGTGCAATGTATGCATCGGATCCATATCCCTTAACCAACACCCCAGCAGCTAAATCTGCGGTCGTTACAGGATTGCCGTTAACATCATTGAAGGGCTGAGTTATTAGCGGAGTTACACCGCCATAGCTCACCTTAATGTAGAAATAGTTAACAAAATTGGGATTGTTATCAACCGCAACGATCTGCGACATGTTCGCCATGCTTGATGTCAGTGATGCGGGTACAGAGGCCTGTTCATCACCGTAGTATAAAGCGATGTTCGCAGTCTGCCATACGGAAGAGTAGTCGTCAAAGCACTTGTAGTAACCAAGAGGCTCATTTGCCAAAACCCAGTTGGATCCCTGATAGACAAATACAGACCAATAAGTTTCTTCATCATCGTCATCTGTAAGACCACTCAGAGTCTGAATTGCTCCGTACGTATCCTGATTCAAAGAGACATATCCCCCAGACATCGTATAGAGTGGGACCATTGAATCCCCTGCTGTCCAAAAATCGCTTCCCATGATGGCCTGGGCCGCATCGTCTGCTACGACGACATCATTCAGCCATGTTCCATTTGTGTTGACATATACAGTGAATTGTCCGTTACCAGACGCTGCTTCACTGTCTGTTCCTTGGAATACTATCATTCCGCCTGCGGCAAACATCATTAACGCTACCGCGAATGCAAATATCTTTCCATTTTTCATTTTCATTACTCCTTTGAGGTTTACATCCAACGTTCCTCACTCATCTCTTTCGATCGCTCATCGGCACGTGAAGCTTTTTCGGGAAGCATATACACGACTTCTGCTCCCCTATGGGGGGGGGGGGGCGGTTTCGGCCCCGAGCTTCGTGGACCCGGCAAACGGTTTCGGAATCTTCCGATTCCCGGATCCGCTCCCGGTCCCTCCCCTTTCTCGGTAGAAGAGGGTCGTCAACCCTCCTCCCGAAAAAGCTCGTAAGCGATATGTCGTCTCATGGTATAAGAATAAAGTCGCATTGAATATCCTAAATGATGTCCAACCCTTCGAAAAACGAAAAATCGGTCAAGAATGCCTAGATGGATCTGTCCTCCAACTTAACTTGAAAGCTGATTACGAACTGTATCCGAAGCTTGGATCCGAGCTATTGTCGCACTTATAATCCGGAAGAACGACGGTATGAATTCAATGCTCTGCAGACACAAATCGAATGCCCGTTTCACAGCCATTCATTCCAATTCACAGGGAAATCGGGATGATCGTAGAAGTGAAACATCGGGAAAATGAACATTCCTGCCTGCTCGGGATGATTATTGATATCTGAAATAATCATATTCCGGTTGCCCGATTCCATTGTTCGAGGAGCAATAGGTGGAAAAACATGGAGTAGCTGATCCTATAATCGGGCCTCTGGCAAGAGGGAAACGCTAAAAAAGGTAATCATATGCAGCTGACCGGACTGGCGAAAAGATTCGATCGGCAGAGATGTCATAAAACATCAGTCAGAACCATCCTGCCGATGAGTGATCAATTCTCATATTCTTCCTATATGATGTATGGAGTCTTACTGAAGAGCGACATCCCATACAAGAGAGCCTTCCTTTCAGACCATGCATGTTACCTTCAATCAGGCAACATCGATGCTTGGGTTAATGATGCTGCGAAGTCCGTCATCATTATTCCTTCACTTTTGTAGAATTGTAGTAAGAACCATGAAGACAGGCGTTCGGTTGAGGTTAATTGATGATCTTACATGTCGGATTGATTTTTCTACAAATATCGGATTAATATTGATACATATATCGGATTGATTTTTCTATAAGTATCGGATTATATTTATACCTCCTGATTCATCCGCAAATATGGATGAAGAGACGTTCTCATACAGACCGCGTATCGTGGATTCCGCTCTGAAGAGGAAACTCAGAAGCAAAGGGGCGGTACTGATCGAGGGCCCCAAATGGTGCGGCAAGACCACCACTGCGGAGCAGGTCTCGAAGAGCGTCCTGTCCATAGACGACCCCAGTACAATAGATGCGAACAGGACCCTGTCGGAAATCGATCCGGAGAGATTGCTCGCAGGGGAACAACCGAGGCTCCTGGATGAATGGCAGGTCGCCCCCAAACTGTGGGATGCGGTAAGGCACCATGTCGATCGCCATAAAGGCCAGGGCCAATTCATTCTTACGGGCTCGTCCGTTCCTACCGATATGTCTGAAACTGTTCACTCCGGAACCGGCAGATTCGGTTGGCTCGTCATGCGTCCCATGACCCTCTTCGAATCAGGAGATTCGACAGGTGAAGTGAGCCTCTCATCCTTGTTCGAATCACAGCAGGTCTCCGGACACTCCGAATTGGATCTCGACAGACTCGCTTTCCTCATATGCAGGGGCGGATGGCCGGAATCGGTAGATATGGACGATGACATCGCATTGGATCAGGCGTTCGATTACATCGATGCGGTCATCAGGACCGACATGTCCCGTGTGGACAAAGTAAAGAGGGATCCTCAGAAAGTGAGAACGCTGCTGCGTTCGTACGCAAGGAATCAGGGCAGTCAGATATCCCAGGCATCGATCTCTGCCGACATATCTTCCAATGACACCACAGGCGTCTCAGAAGAGACGGTGTCGGAGTATCTGCAGGCTCTCAGAAAACTGTACGTGATCGAGGACATGAAGGCATGGAACCCCAATCTGCGTTCGAAGACGGCGATAAGAACCTCCGATACCAGATACTTCATCGATCCGTCCCTGGCGGCAGCATCGCTTAGGATCGGCCCCCGTGACCTCATGAACGATCTGAATACGCTGGGGTTCTTCTTCGAAGCGCTTGCAGTAAGGGATCTCAGAGTGTATGCGGAATCGTTGGATGGGGACATCTATCATTACAGGGACAATCTGGACAACGAATGCGATATCGTCATCCATTTGAGGGATGGCAGATATGCCCTTCTGGAAGTGAAACTCGGTGGCGAAAGCCTAATCAACGAGGGTGTTTCGACGCTGAAGAGTGTCCTCAGAAGGATAGATACAGACAAGATGGGAGAACCTGCCTTCATGGCTGTCGTCACTGGTACCGAGCACTACGCATACAGACGCGATGATGGTATACTGATCCTCCCGTTGGGGGCTCTGAAGAACTGATTCGCAAAGGTATCGTCTACGCCTTCAACGAAGCGATTTCCCTCTTCAGCGTATCGGGCGAGGATCATCTTTTCATTCTAAGGATGGCGGCGACCGATACCGCTAAGATAAACAATACGGCGACCGAAACAGCTGCAATAATCAGAATGTCAGAGGATTCGCCCTTCAGGTCACCATTGACCGTCAACCCGAAACCGCTGTTCTCCCAGGATTCCAGATCTGCCCCTTGGCAATGCACCGTGGCCTCGACGTTCAGGAACGCCGTCCCGTCCCCGCTGGGGGCCTTTCCATAGGCATAGATGTCCTTGATGCCTATACAGTCGGCGAAGGCGTACCCGCCGATCGAGGATAGCGTGGAAGGAAGGTCTAAAGAGGAAAGAGACTCGCATTCCCTGAAAGCGGACCTCGCGATCTCCTCGACGTTTCCAAGACCGATGCGCTCCAGCGAGATGCAGTCACGGAATGCCTCGGATCCGATCTCCGTTACTCCAGCCGGGATGTCAATCGATTTCAACGATTCGCATCTGTAGAATCCCATACTGTCGATTGTGCCGACATCCTTTCCTAACTCGACCTCTTCCAGCGATACGCACCATCCGAACATGCGCGGAGCGATATCCGCATCGACGTACAATCTTACGAGGCCTTCGCATATGTAGAACGCACCATCGCCGATATAGCCTACCGTATTCGGTATGCTGAGCTCGGTTAAGGAATGGCAGTCGCGGAAGGCCTCGAACCCGATGTACTCCAGATTTGTTTTTGTTTCAATATCCTTCAGATCATAGCATGCGCGGAAGGCCTCGTCCTGGACATGCCTTAGGGAATCGGGGAGGCTGATATCCTCCAGATCGTTGTAGTAGAATGCCCTCTGCCCTATGGACTCGAGACATTCCGGCAGATGGACGGCCAAGATATCGGATCTCCTGTCCACGGTTCCATCCTCCGTCATAGTCCCTGCGAAAGAATAGTGGTCTATCAACACGACCTTCGAGCCGCCGACCTCGTCCTTCACTGTTAGGATGCCGTCTATCGGTTTGCCGCCTATGACCGTCGGACCGTCAGGGAGAATTGCGTACTCCACATCATCATCCGTCACGACCGATATAGGAACCGCATCGTCCCATCCGTCCCTGCCAGGGATGTAATGGAAGATCACACCTTCCGGGAATGCTCCGTCCATCTGGGGACGGTCGCCCATGAAGTATGCATCCTTGAGAAATGGACAACCGATGAAGGCGCCCTCTTCGATAATCTCCAGGTTCTTCGGCAGTATCACTGATTCCATCGTGCATCCTGTGAATGCGTTGGAAGACAGCACCCTTACGTCATATCCTTCGAGAACCGCTGGGGTGCGGAGGATCGTCTGTTCGGTGTCGACATGGGTGATCTCGCAGTAGTAATCCGGATGGGCCGTGCCGTGCGTCTCGTAATCGTACACTGAACCATCGCTCGCCGTCTCGGAGCCATCGCAATCGGATGGCAGGATCGCAAGAGCGATGAACAGCATGCCGATCGATGCTGCCAAGATCCACTTACTCATCTCATCCCCAGCCCGACCGCCGCGGCTACGACCTTGGCCGTCTCCGGGGAATCAGCGCCTATCAGGAGCAGCACGTCCCCGTCCTCCATGCCGGCCTCCCTGACCTTCCTGGCGAATTCGGGATCCTTCTCGTCCATATTCCAGATCACCGGCAGAATCAACTTTCCTTCGCGCATAATGAATACCGAGGCCCCTTCGGCGCCGTTCCTGACCGCATCGTCCCTTTGAGCCATGCCGTTGGTCACCGCATCGGCCACGCCGCGTACTATCGCGCCCTGCTGGTATAATCCTACCGCATAGGATCCGTTACGGATGTCCACGAACCTGATGCCGAAATCCAGATAGTTCTCCCTCCCGAAATCGGTCAGGACTACGCCGCCGTGGCTCACATCGATCCATTTCCAATCCTTCAGGACCTTCAGCATCCCCTTGATGCTGCCTTCCCCGAGCCCGGTCTCGGCGGCCAAGGTCTTCCTGCTGACGCACTTCCGCTCATTGAGGGTGTCTAGCACGACGAATATGTGAGCATCTGAATATCTGGCCACCGGGCCGTAGATGCTGTCCCTGATCAGCTCCAGGACTTCACCCCCATGGACTCGCATAGGCCCATGTACGGCAGGACGATCCGCATCACATCGCAGACGGGCATCGACATCCTCCTGGCGATCTCTATCGCCGTCGCCCCGTCATCGAACTGCACCAGGACATCTGCCTGTTCTGCCGATATGCCCTGATTCCTCAGGCATGCCGATCTGAGCAGCGCGTCGTTCTCGGACCACATCCTCCTGAGCATGTCCTCGTTCAACGCTATCTTCGAAGGAGGCTCTGAAAAATTGGCTAGGGTCTCCTTTCCTTGGGACGTCGTTCTGTAATCTTCCCTTCTCAGCAATCCGCATTTGGGACACAGAACGTCTTCATCTGCTCTCAGAGTATCGATCCAGCGGCTCCCGCACTTTCTGCAGAGCAGGACGACCGTCTTCTGATCCCATTTCTTGCTCCTGCAATTGGGACATCTGATCACCTTATCTTTGGACGTAGTCCAAGTATGGCCGCATCTGAAGCATTTGACAGTCTTCAGGTCATCGCTGTTCCAAAAGGCCGACCTGCATGAGGGGCAGAGTCTCGGAGACTTATCCCCGCGTGACGTCCATACGTGCTTGCATATCCTGCATACGTTCATGCTGCCGTTTGATTCATCGCAACCTTCGGTAGAGAGCCTGCCCTCATTCAAAATGCGCTCTAAGCGCTTCATTCCCACTTGGAATTCAGACTCCCCTATCATACGCATCCCTTAGATTGGAGTATTCGTCCAAGTGTTAGAAGAATCAAATAGGTTATCCGTCCAATCCTCCAATATATGTATTCTTGAAGGATTTCTGTTTACATAGAAAGGAAATAATTCTAAATTGTGCAATCTATGTAGTAAATTGTGACCATCGTTCGTCGCCATAATACGATATCGGATCCTCGGTGTATACGGAATCGTTCACCACGATATCGCTATCTCTATACGCATTTTGTATCCTCGTGAACGCCGCCCTGATGTCCCTATTGCTGGATCCGAGCCTCAGGGCTATGACCTCCGGGCTCATGCCCACGAAATGCAGAGCGAGGATCCCTGCATCATCATGATCCAATCCGAGACGCTCCTTCAGATAAGGTATGTTCTCGAGGTACACATCCCTTCTGTCGTGCATATCATCGATGAGACCGTTCCAGAACTCAGCATGCTTCTCATCCCCAACACGGCCCATGAGAGTGCTGTACCTGATATTGAGCCTTCCCAGCAGCACATCCATATATTCACAGCTGTCAGGATATCCGCCTTTCCACAGGTAGACGCATCCTATACCGTCCTTGAAGAGATAATCCAGTTTGAACTCACCGTTGTTCCAGAGCTCCGTATTCTTCTCGGAACCTTCATTGTCAGACAGTATCAGCCCGCATCTGGGACATATCCTGCCCGGCTTGTCTGATGTCCATGAGGTACCGCAGAATCCGCATTCCATACGGAACACCTCCTTGCCTGAACATTCGGGGCACCTCTTTCCGGGAGCCTGCGATACGAACAGATTCTTGCAGGAGAAACACAGCCTCAGCGGAGGCAACTCGTTCCATTTCTTGGACCTGCATGACGGACAGGTACTAACAGCCTCAGGATCCACTCCCTCGCTGGGGACCCATTTGTAGCCGCATCTGAAGCACTTCAGCTTGAAAGTATCGCTATCCCAAGCGTTCGTCTTGCATTTCGGACAGTATTTCGGCTTGTCCGTCCTGCTCTTCCACACATAGCCGCACTTGCGGCAGGTGAACTGCGGCACCTTGGGGTCCGACCAGTTACGCGACTTGCATTTCGGGCATTTCAAAGGCTTCTCTTTCTGCCGGGATATCCATATATGCCCGCATTGGTTGCATGTACATTGCACTGAAGTGTTATCATCTAGGATCCCGACGCCGCAATGAGGACAGAAATCCGACGAAGAACAGGGTGACCAGGTAAAACCACAGGAAACGCATCTGTATGAGTCTGACGGGGAATCGTAACGGCGGGACCTGCATTGTGGACATGCCCTCGGCCTCTCATCCAGACGGGATGTCCAGCTGTGACCGCACCTGAAGCAGTAGGCCTTCCGCCCTTTCCAGGAAATGCTATCGTCTGCACCTCCTTCGAGGCCGCCATCGTTCAACATCCTTCCTCCGTACAATATAAGTCAATAATAATATACTTCATAACTCCTCGATATATCTCTTAGGAAGCACATAGATCTCCCCATCGGCATCCAATCCCACTCTGGCTTCAACTTCATAGACGTCCTTGATCAGCTGTTCCGTGATGATCTTCTTGGGATCGCCTACGGCGACTATCTCGCCCTTCTTCATTATCACGCAGATATCGCAGTACCTCGCCATCAGCGAGATGTCGTGCTCTGCGACCATCACGGTCATATCCGACCTGGCCATCTTCTGGAGATATTCCATGACCTGCAGCTTATACTTCATGTCCAAATGAGATGTAGGCTCATCGACGAGCATCAGCTTGGGCTCCTGGACATACGCTTTTGCTATCAGTGCGCGCTGCCTCTCTCCCGATGAGCATAATGCCACCTGCTTCCTCCTGAGATGGTCGATGCCGAACGTCTTCAGGGCTTCCCTCGTGATACGTTCATCCTCCGGATCCTCCCACCAGATCTTATCCACGAAAGGATAACGACCGAGCATGACCATATCCATGACACTGATGCCGAAGGTCTGTCCTGCCTCTGCAGGGACGCATGCGACCATCTTTGCCACATCGGCGGCCTTCATAGTGGAAACGTCCTTGCCGTCGATCTCTATGGTGCCTTCTGTCTGAGGATGCCTCTTGGATATGCACTTCATCATCGTGGACTTGCCGCATCCGTTCGGACCGATCAATCCTATCAGCAATCCTTTGCCGAATTCCAGATCTATTCCCTTCAGGGCCTTGAACCCGTCGAAGTCCTTCACCAAACCCTGTATCTTCAACACCGGGACGTCATCCGTCATAGTTGCGCCCCCTCTTCATGAGCATGTAGGCGAACACCGGGGTTCCGATCATCGCAGTTATCGCTCCCACCGGTAGCTCCGCCGGGGACATTATCGTTCTGGCGACGAGATCCGCGAACAGCATGAGCATCGCACCGATGACTATGGATGCGGGCATTACCAGACGATGGTCGCTTCCCAATGCCATACGGCACGCATGGGGGACGACCAATCCGACGAATCCTATTATCCCGACGAATGCGACGCACAGCGCGGTCAAAACGGAAGCGACGACCATCGTAAGCCTCTTGAACCGCTTCACATTCAATCCCAGGTCGGATGCCTGGTCCTCTCCCATCGAGTAGAGATTGAACTCCCTCGCCCAGACCATCGCTATAATCGATATGCCTATGACGGGGATGAACACTATCCATGCGTTCTCCCATGTGATGTTAGCAAAGCTTCCGTACAGCCACCACATCACATCGGTGATGTTGTCCCTTTCCATGTACATGAATATCGTCTGCACGGATGAGAACGCGAATCCCACTATGGTTCCCGCGAGGATGTAGTTGATCGAAGCGCCTCCGGAACCTTCGGCAACAGTCATGGTGATCGCGAAAGCCACAATGCCTCCGATGATGGCCATGAACGGTATGATGTACAGGGAGTTGTCCATGAGGAAGGGGATGGAGAATCCCAGTGCGGTGGCGGCCATCGCGAAGCATCCCGCCCCGGACGACACTCCTGTGATGTACGGGTCCACCAGAGGGTTCCTGATGATCGCCTGATACATGCATCCGGCTATCGCCAGGCCGGCTCCGGCCGCTATCGCCGCGATTGTCCTCGGAAGCCTCGCGTTGTAGATGTACAGCTCGATCATGTCCAGATTGTTATCGCCGCTGAACGCCTTGCCTATGGATGAGAACAGCGCCCCGATCGCATCGCTCAGAGGTATGATCCCTCCGGACGATATCGATATGGATATCAGGAACGCGACTATCGACATGAATATACCGAACACCACTATGAGCCTGAACCTCTTCTTCTTCAGCTCTATCTCGGATACGTCCGGACCCTCCAGATCGGACTTCATCCCCTTGTATCCCTTCTTCAGTTGAGACAGTATCCCTTCCTTGGACATCATATCGTCCTCCTGTACAATAATGCGAATGTGAGCAATGCCGCTGCGACTATGCCTGCGGCCAGGTACCATGACCAGTGGGCGAATCCGACGGTCTGGAGGGCATGCACCTTCTCCTCCTCGGTTCCCTCTCCTTCGATGTCGCTCAGACAATAAACGGCACCGAAGTCGTTGCCGGTGTAGATCTTTCCGTCCACCACGGTCGGTGCCACCATCGAGTACGAGTCCTCGGAATACGGAGAAAGCAGAACTCTCCAGATCTCGCTTCCGTCGGAGGAATCCCATGCCGTGAGCCCGCCTCCGGTAGGCCAGAACGCTCCTGCGGAGTAATCCGTTCCGTAAAGGATGCCGTCGGCATCCAATGTGAGCGCGCCCTTGATCATCTGGTAGTCCTGGGATTTCCAGATCACCTTCCCGTCCCAATCGAACTTGTAGACGGCGGTGGCAGCTTCCACGGAACCGCCGTCGGCTGTGTCGAATGCTTGAGAGCCCGCTGAGAGCGGCGACACATATGTGTAGAATCCCTCTTCGGTCACAACAGGGGATGTGAACAGAGCATCCAGCTTCCAATCCTCCCCGTCGACCTGCAGCCTCTCTCCTGTCCCAGGATCCAGAGCCAGCAGATATCCTTCCAGCGAGAACAACGCACCGTCCGTGCATCCGATGAGCAGATGCGATCCATCGGGGGACAGCGATACCGATGCCGCTGATCCGGGGGTGCCCGGAGCGGCCCTGTTGTCATCCCTCATATCGATTACCCTCTCCACCCAAACAACATCACCTGTATCGGCATCCAAAGCATGCACGTAGCCTTCATAGTTGCCTATGAACAGCATCCTCTTGCCGTCGACGTTCCCGATGGTGGGAGCATGGAAATAGAAGCATCCGCGGGTCCCGATGTACTGTCCAGACGGATCCTTGTCAGAAGACGGCACATATTCCCAATCGATGCTGAGCTTTCCTTCGGAGGAGAGCTTCAGCGACATTACCGTCCCCGATGATGTGCCGAAATAGATCCTCCCGCTGTCGTATACGGGCGTGGTCCCTCCGGTCTGGAAGACCCTTCCATCCCAGACCACATCCCCGTCTGCATCGGTGGGAGGGTCGATCTCCACCTTCAGGACATCCTTCACATCCCCGGCGAATCTGTCGAAACAGATGACATCACCGCAGGTGAATGTGACCACCAGATAATCCCCGATAATGACCGGGGTGGTGACCTCGTATCCGGCTCCCTTCTGCTCATGGTACTTCCATACTATCCCACCTGTGAACCTGTCAAGGGCGTACACCCAAGCATCCGCATCCTCTCCCACACCCTCATAAACCCCTCCGGTGGTGTGATACATCATGTTTCCCGCTACCACCAGTCCGGAGTCCACGTATCCCGTGGTGTATGTGTTGTACCATTCCACAGGCATCTTCGGGGACTGCTGGCCATGGGAGACCGATACATTCGATGCCGACGAAGAACCGCTGAGGGTCGTCCATGACGTCGGATATTCAGGTGTGGAAACAGGTGCGAAGCCGTCCGGATAGTAGCCGAACGATACGGTCCCGGAGCAAGCTGACTTCAGATCTGTGCCCTTGTCGACCCATCTGTCATTCCATTGGAAGGCATGCCATTGGCAGTCCCCTGAGCGGATTGTTTGGATATCCTCTATCACAGACTGGTCCTCAACGGATGATGTAAGGACATCGGCAAAGGTGCTGCCGCCTCTGTTGTCATACCATTTGTAGCTCCCGTTGCCGAAATCCACCAGCACTCTGTCTTCGGAGCCTTCCGCATCGACAGACATGATGCCTATCGACGAGAGCAGAAGAATGGAAATCAATGCCAAGGGCAGAAGCTTCAAGCTATCGCCCTCTGGTAGGTCAGGTAATCTGTGTAATCGTCACCGAGGAACTTCGGGATAGTGTCCAACGGATCCCTGTATGTGAATTGATCGGGATGCAGGGCTTTGCCGATGAGCTCAGCCGCCTGCGACAGCCTGGGTCCAGGCCTGGATAGGAGATCCGCCGCCTTCCCCGAGAATATGTAGATGTTGCCGTTCCTGTAGGCCGGGGTCTCCTTCCACACCACATCGATATGATCCAAGATCTCCTCGTACTGCTCCTGGGTGGTGACCTCGTCTGCACGGAGTATTATGATGGCCTGCGGCTGCTTGGAGCATATCTGCTCCTTAGACACCATGAACCATGACGATGACTGCGAATCGAAGACATTCGTTCCCGATACCTTGGATATGATGTCGGATGCGAAGGTGTTGCTCCCCGATGTCCACGGGGACGGATCCGCGGACAATGCTATGAATGTCCTGACGGATGCCTGATATCCGATAACTCCCGACACGGAATCGATGGTGCCTCTGAATGCCTGTATCACTGAGTTGGCGTTCTCGCTGAATCCCATTGCGGATGCGATCATCCAGATGTTGTCGTAGAGCACATCGACCCTGGTCACATCGTATGTGACGACGCAGTTGATCCCGGACTTGCGGAGCTTGTCCGCCATCGCAACATGCTCCCCCGTCCCGCCCTCGCAGAACACAACGTCAGGACCCAATTTGACTATCCACTCGTAATTGGGATCGGAATAGCCGCCGACATTCTTTATCGCCCCGTTCTCCTTCCTCTCGATGACATCTGAAGGATAGTTGCTGTAAAGGTCCGTGCCTACTATGTAATCCAACCCCCCTACGGAGCATATAGTCTCCGTGACGGACGGTGCTAGGGATACGACCTTCAGCTTCTCCCCCGTCCTTAAGGAATATCCGTGGTCGGCATAGCTGTAGAATGTGAATCCTGACTGGTCGGTTCCCGGTATCACATCATCGGGACCGGATGCTCTGGCCCATGAAACGATGTCCCCGTCTCCGAGCGAGACCGCTTTGGGATCGTCGCACTGGACCCATTGGCCTCCGTCCAACAGATACATGCCCCACTTCTTCCCCTGGAGATTCGACTGCTCGTTTATCGAGAACACGACGGTATGGGCATCGTCCTGGTAGACCAGCTGATATCCTTTCAGCTCGCAGGCCTTCTCAAGCGCCTGATATCCGTCCATGCCGTCCCCGAAATCGATGTTCACCCATACGGTGTCCCAGTATCCGAAGTCGAAGACCACACCGCTCCTCCCTTCCGCCTCACTCTGGGTGAGACCCATGGCAGGCGTCAGAGCTATCGCCACTACGGCGACTGCAGCGGTTATGATCATCTTCTTCTGGGTGGCGTTCATTCTATCATAGCAGATCTTTCGGAATATCCGATGGGGTAGGCATCACCATCTCGACGCCGTCGTCCGCCTGCTTCTCGCTGGTTGTCTGGAGCACCAATGCGAAGTAGCTGTATCTTCCCATGTCGTACTTTCCGAGTGTAAGGCTGTTGTAAGTCCACTGCCTGGTGTCATCCAGGGCCTTCGCGTTGGGATTGTAGGAGAACTGGGACCAGTACGTCCAATCGCCGTTCTTCAGCTGAGTGTCCTTCCATCCGAAGAAGTTGGTGAACCAGCCGTACATGTCCGCGCTGATAAGATGGCTGTGCACTATCTCGCCGTCCAGCTTGTACACCATCTCGCCCTTGACCTCCTCGGCCTCCAGAACGGAATCGGGGAATAGGCATTTCTGAAGGGCATCCGCTAAAGCTTCGTTCACGTTGGTTCCCTCTCCCTTGATCCATATGCCCGCTTCCAAATCGGGTATGGTGAGGTTGGCCTTCTCCAACCAATCCATCAGTATATCGAACCTCTCTGCAGTAGTGAGCTTGGTTCCCGTGGACTTGTCATCGACCTTGGAGTTGGGGTCCTTCGCGTTCTTCTCTATCTCCGACATCGATGGGATCTGGATGAAGAAGTACGCTACGTTGCTGACGCTGAACTTTGGTTGTTCATATTCCGTTTTACCGTTCTTGACCGTCTTCTTCGCATATTCCAGAACGAGGGTCGTGCCGTCGCGGAGATCCGAATCCTTCGCAGGCACCCAGCCCTTCAGGCTCTGCCATCTGAACACTATCCACGACTCGTCCCCGGCGTTCTCCTTTCCGTTGTAGCTCTGGACGTTGCCGTTGCTCTTCAACTCGATGGAATCGCCCAAAGTGGATGTGAGTATCTCGGTGACGGATGATCCCTCAGCAGGATACTCCTTGTAGGTTCCGTCCTCCTGAGCAACCTGGAGCGTTACACTGTATGAATCATCGACGCTCTCGTTCCCTCCGCCTGATGACATCATGACGGCGGCCGCACCTATTCCTGCCGCGGCGACTATCGCCACAAGTATGATTATCAGTAAATTCTTGCTCATATGATCACCATGAACCGCTTGCCATCACGCCTGACTGCACTCCGAAAGTGAGCTGCATTCCGCCTGAGATAGCATAACCGTACGCCTCGAACTCCAGATATCCATCCACAACCTTTCCATTAGTTATCATTACATCGTTCTGATAGTAGAACACCTTGACATCCTGTCCGTTGTAGCTGCTGTTGGCCTTGACCTTCACTGTAAGCAGAAGCTTGTCGTTGACCCCGTCGCCTTTCAGCGTCACCAGTATGCAATCGCAATCCTGACTGGTACCGGTCTGTTTCTTGCATTCATCGTTTATCGTCCTGTAGGTGTAACCGTTCTTGTTAGACGAGTTCGTCGTCAGCGAGGAATCCGCGGGGAACTTGCCAGTGACGGACAGACCCTTTCCGTTGTCTATAGACGTCTCTGCATTCTCCTCCCATTTGGCCTTCAATGTGATACTATTCTCGAACTTGTAAACGGTTGAAGGCATGTACTGCTTACCCTCGTAGAACCAACCCTTGAATGTGAATCCTGCCTTCACGGAGGTCGGGAGGACTCCGAGAGGCTTATCGTATACGCCGTAGTAGATGTCCGATATGTACGACCCTCCGTCGGAATCGAACTTCAGCATGCTCACCTTGAGCCATCTTGCCGTCAATGTAACATCCTTGGTCATCTTCGTCTCATTGGGCTGATATCTCGAAGAACCGTCGAACCATCCTCCGAACTCGTATCCATCCTTGAATGGATCGTAGACGAAAGGCATGATCCCGTTCTTGGCGACCTTGATCCCGACCTTCTCTCCGCCGTTCTGCGGATCCAATGTGATTTTGACCACGTCGGCATACACTGGGATGAGGGCCGTATCTGCCTGTAACGTAGTGTTGAACGATGTCCATGTGGCGTTGCCGTTCTCCCATCCGGTGAGAACCTTGTTCTCCGGCACGGGAACATCGGGGATGTCCACGATGGAACCCTTAGGGGCTTTGATGACGATGTCTCCCGAGGCTGTCTTCAGAGTGAGATTCACGCAGATCGATTCCAGCTGGGAATAGTTACCAACCTTCGCTTTGTCCTGTTCGCTCAGACCGGAATATCTTGAGACTATCCTCTGATAGTCCCTGTAATTGACATTGCCCTCGTCGTACATGCCGATGAACCTGTCGATTGCTGACTTCACATCTTCAGCGTTATATTCGCTTCCGATCCCGTAGCAGAACAGCGTCGTATCGTTCCTTATCAGCACATATCCCTTTTCAGATATCGAGAAGCTCTGGTAGCAGAACTGTGCCGGGTCTGGCCTGATCTTCATCACAACGGAGGTTCCTTTATCCTTGGTGTCCTTGATGACGAATATGTCCGCATATCCGTTGGCGCTGTCCGCGGCCTCACCCTGGTATACGTGACCATACTCCATCACGTAAATGTAAACGGCGTATCCGTTCTCCTTGGTGGAGTAAGCTGTGGAGATAGCCGGAGTGGCTTTGGTGCAGACGTCCTTGAGGTAAGCGCGGGATTTCATGTTCCCGTTTTTGTCGATGTCGATTATCCATAACGGCTCGTTGCTTCCTAGGGTCTTCCCTCCGCCGCCGATGTATATCGTGTCGTTCCATATCACCGGTATGGACTGGGTACCTCCCCATACCGATCCCTTGAAGTTATCCTTCCAGTAGCTGTCATCTGATTCCCAGTACTTCTCTGATGATCTGTCGAAACCAGCGGATGTAACCTTGTAGGAGCGTATCGCCAGCTTTTCCGGGGTGTTCTCGTTGGGCTCCATCTCGGTACGGTCCGCGACCCTGTTCAGCGGGATGTACACCCTGCCCTCGTAATACGTGGCTCCTGATGACGAATACTCCCTATCGAAATGCAACGTATCGATGATCCTTCCAGTATCGGCATCCATGAAGTACGCGAATGCGCCCAAGTCGTCGAATCCCCTTTGGACCAGAACTATGTAATCGTCCAGGAACGCAGGGGTGGCGTTGTACCATCCCTTGCTTTCCAGCAGCCACAGCGGCTCTATTATCTCGTCGGATCTCGTGACATCTTTATCCTCGGAGGAGAAGCATGCGTAATCCCCAGAATACGTTCCGAAGAACACCTTGCCGTCGTTGTACGTAACGGTACCTTGAGTCTCCCCACCATTCACAGGAACGGAAAGGAACAGCTGCTTCAAGGTGATGGCGTCGAACGCGTAAAGAATCGATGTCGATCCTGTGGATGTCACCGCGAACACCTTGCCGTCGCCGTACGTGATGGCCATGTTGTAAACGGTCTTGGATGGGCATGATGCTTTGGCAATGGTCTTTCCGGTGTCAACCTCCACGCAATAGAATGAGGATTCCTGGCCGTTGTAATAGTATACCCTGTCATCCACGCAGAGGCAGGAGCTGGGCGTCTTCCAGGCCGTCGCCGATGCATCGATCTCAGACTCCACCTTCCAAAGCATCCTCATATCGTTCTGGCTGATAGGTGTCTTGGAATCTGTGACCCCGAAGCTTCCAGAATCTCCGCCAACAAATGACCATTGGGACGGCTCGGTGAACTGGATCTCCCTGGGCTTCACCACTTCGGTGCTGGCCGGCTCGTCAGGACCGGATGGTGTAGGGCCCTGACTCTGCCTGCAGGCTATCGCGAACGATGAGAAATGGTTGGTTCCGAAAGAGATGATGCCGTTCTTGTATGTGCAACCGATCTCCTCGATCCTGTCACCTAGGTACGCGATATACAGGTCTCCAGAGCTCTCTCCGGCCCTGAGCTTGTACGGTATGGCTATGTCCATGTTCCCTGAGAACGACGACACGACGGAGTCACCAGACCACAATGTGAAATCGTACACGGGACGACCGTTCATATCAGAGAACGCCTCTGGGACAAAGCCTTCCTTCACAGATACCATGAGATCCCCGTCGCCCAACCCCTTCAGAACCTTAGAGGGTATATCGACCACGACATCCCTGATGTCGAATGACAGTGAGGCACCGTTCTCCTTGACGGCCTTGACAAGATTGGATGATATCTTCACTTCATCGGTTCTATCGGAATCAATCTTCACCTCTATATCATCGCTCCCGCTGTCCCTCTTCTCTACTAAGGAATCGATGATCTTCGATTCGGCTCCCACTGACAGGATTCCATCCTCATCCGCTGTTTCTGAGATGACGGCCTTTCCATCTCCTCCGCCGTTCATCATCAGGAAAGCTCCGGCTCCCGCGATGACAGCAACGATCACCAGCGTCACTACTATAATGCCGATCTTCATGAAAGGCATCCCCTTTCTGTCATGAAGGGAAAATAACTTCCGTCCAGATTTATAAAGTCTCACATTTTTTATCCATTTTCATATCCATCCCCATGGTATACAAAAGAAAACGATAAGAGATTACGGACTCCTTTCAGGGGCACCTGCACCCCTGCACTTATCGCGAGGAGCAATATTGCGTCTTGCGTCTCACTTCTTCCTGCTTGAACATTCTTTTTTCTTCGCCGCATCCGCATAATCCCCTCGCTCACAGCTCCGTTCCGGGGTTCAGGTAGCCCCTAAGAAAAAAGGAGTTGAACAAGATGGTAACATCGGAAGAACTGAACATGACCTTCCAGAAGGTCGGAAACGATTTCGGAATTGAAACAAAAGCAGAGTTCGCGGCATTCCGCGACCTCAAAATCAAATGGATGAGGACCTACAAGTGGGCCGAGTTCACCGTGAGCGATTTCCTCAAGGAAGCTCCGTTAGAGGTCATCAAGGATATCGCGAAAACAATCTTCTCGAGGATCAAAGGAATCGAGCACGAATACTCCGACGAGACTGTGGAATGGCTGACCTCAGACGAGTTCGTCGAGATCAATCAGCCTGTGTACATTGCAAGGGATATGAGGATCGGTTCGGAAGAGGGGAAGCATAAGAGCATCGAGGATTCCCTGAACAGGCTGAAGGACAGGAAGCTGATCCCGGAGGATCTTGGGAGGACCAGGTTCTTCTGGTCGAAGGGGACGTCGAGCGGACAGAGCGCCTGGTCCTCGATGCTGATGAAGGTCATCACCGTCAACTCGGAATTGGATTCGGAGGACACTCCGGACGATGTCCTGGATCTCGTTATCCTGCGTCAGATCTCATACATCAGCAACGATTTCAGGACGAACAACGAGGACAGGAGACAAGCGGTCCTGGAGGCCGTCCGGAGCTATCCCGGATTCGACAGCGTCCAGGAATGGCTGGAGGAGCACGGATTCTCCGAATGATAAACTGGGGTCATTGACCCCTTCACTTTTGTTTAAGATATTCTCTTACAATGTACAGAATCGATGCTGCGGTTGCATCTATGGTATATTTGACCAGATCATCATCGGTTAGAGGATTATCAGCCTTTCCATGTGATACATTCGGTTCGTTATTTCTTATCTTCAAGGGAGAGTGTAATAGTTCTTTCAGATGATTGCCAAAATCCTTATCTTGAAAATCGGGGAATAATTTAGAACTCTTCAATAGATTGAGTTTTCCATTGAAGTCATTCTGGCTGCCAGAAAAATGCAATCCATTATCTGTAATGATCTTATCTAAGACTGAGTCTAAAGCCATTCCACATTTGAGAATGGATTCTTTGTTGTTATCTTCGTGGAATTCTTTAAATGAATCTCTCAATAAACTGTCGGCTGTTTCAAAGCCATTATTGCTGAGGATAGAAAGGCAAGGGGCCAATACTTCGTTATAAATCGTATCTTCAGAACTATCAATGAACTGACCATTATTACACTTGAACGGCACATTGTTTCTTTTGAAAATAACATTCAAATCTTGTTCTAATTCCATATAGTGATAGTGCTTTTCAAGCATGAATTTGCAGATATCTTCTATTGTTTCGATAAAAGTTATGCCATCGATTTGGTTCAATACTTTCTCCAAATGTTCAGTATGGATGTAACGATCCATTATAGAAATGCCAGAAAAAGCAGCACATTCAAGAACAACAAGTGTGGTCGGGTCCTCATTTCCAAAATGCACATCGAAAGTACTCTCCTGATAGAGTGCTTTCCTTATTGCTGAAATACAGGATGATTTGAACTGTTTTGAAACATTTATTGATTCTAGAGATGATACATCTCCAGTCTGCTTCTTTTTATCAATCAATGTTTCCTCAATCATATGATTGCAATCCATTTTCGGATAATAAGATTATGCGGCTACTATTGTGGCAGAGAAGTATGGTACCTGCTTCTTCCATATGAACTAATTAGTTCAATTTTTATGTACCATCTTTCAGCATGGTACATATATGGCAGGATACAAGGACTGAAATATTCTCGAAATATCGAAGGATTGTGGAAGAGGATAGATCTGTAACATATGGGGCATCACTCGCTTTATCAATAGCTGTAACCCCAATTATAGTAGAATCATTCATGAAAAACACAGACTATAATAACGTTCAACTTGCTCTGATAACGACAGCACTAAGCTTCTTTATCACATCGATATTAAAGATGATGCTGAAGAACGAATACCAAGATGTATTCAAATCTGTTGGGAGCTACATTGTCGCAGTGTTCGTATGCGTTTTGTTATTATGTCTACTGAAGGACATGTTGAAAAATCCAGAATTAACAATTATATCTTCAGTTATTGGTTCCATAATATCCTTCATTGGACCATTGAAAATAATCAATTTGATATTAGATCGTGTCAAATCTAGGGGTTGATTATTGATTCAGAGACAATCTCAATGCACACTAGCCGGCGGCGGGCGCTGGTCCACGGCCCAACGCGCCACGCCGCCACGGCCCCTGTCGCCCGCACCCTCCGCTCTCTGAGGTTCGCTTCGGGTGCGCGCCGTACGCTCGCGCGTCCGTCGGGCGACATAAGGTGTTTGCAAATCGTTTGTAAAGAGTTTGTCGGAGATTGTCTCCGAGGGCCGTGGATGTCAGGCTACCTTCCTTGCGGCGATCTGGCGCATGTACTCCTCTGCCACGTTCTGGGGCCTGGACGACATGATGTTGTCCATGACCTCCTTGTCCGATACGACGAAGGCCAGCTTCGGGGTGATGTCCCCGAAAGTGGACCCGTCCAGACGTAGCTGCTCCTTCAGATCGGGGATCAGAGGCTTCACCACGGGAACGTCTCTGGCGAATGCCCTGACCTTGTTCTCGAAGATATGCGACGCCGCCTCTCCGCATTGGTCGCAGGTCCCTGAGAACACGTTGATAGTTCCGCCGCATTGGGTGCATGTCCTCGTCACCCTGTACGACTCCTTGCCAACGGTCTTGATCATGTTGTTGGCCAGGACGCCGAAGTAGTTGTCGCATATCTGGGAGAACTGAGGCTCCATGGCATAGCCGAGCCAGTCGAAGCTTCCGATCTCTCCGACCATCCTTCCCTTGCCGAGGACCTCGTTGGCCTGGTCCTCCTCGGTGTACCTGAACATCCTATTCTTCGTCCTCGGATCGTTGGGATCGTCGTACGAGTTCAGACCAGGGAGATAGTAGTTCAGGATCTTCGAGGTGTAGTCCTCGCTGGTGGGATTCCTCTCATAGAGGCCGATCCCCTCATGGGTGGCCAGATAGGCCATGGTCAGCTTGACGGACTGCAGCTGGTCCTTGGAATGGACCTTCTTGATCACCCAACCGGGATGGGTGTTCAGGAACTGGGCCGTGTCCAGGAAGCCGATCAGTATCCCGTGGAAATGGGGGCCGTTCTCCCACATGCAGTCCTTCATCCTCCAGGGATGGAAGATGAGCCTTCCGCCGAGGCAGCCCACCTTGACCAGGTCCTGCTGTAGCTTTCTGCGGTACTTGTTGAACCATACATGCGACTGCATCATCCATCTGATCTCGTCCTGAGGGGGCGAGAGGATCCAATGCCCCACGTTCCCCGGGTCGATGCCCTGCTTCTCGCACAGGAGACGGTACTCGGTGAATCTCATCTCCACGCGGGTACCTGTCCTGAGGCAGGTGTCGTTCAGGCACACTGGGCATTTGGACGACCAGCAGTGGTTGTTCTTCCCTTTGAGGTAGTGGTACCTGGAGTTGACGCATGATGTGAATATGCGTCCCTTCTCTCCGGTGGTGCCCTTGATCCTCACAGGTCCGCAGTGGAGCCTCTTGGGACGGTCCAGATCGTGGCCCGGAGGCACCCAGGAGAGGAGCTCAGGTATCTCGTTAAGAGGGACATCGTCCGGATTGTAGTACGTCTCCTCGAAGGGGAACATCTTCACGTACTGGATGACGGGATGCTCGTTCCTCTCGGCTATCCTGAACTCCAGCTCATCGACATCCATCTCGGATGTGTAGCCCTGGTCAAGAAGGTCCTGGAGGTCCATCTCAAAGCTCCTTCTTCTTGACGTTGCCCTCCACGTTAAGGTGTTTGCTCGGCCAGTCAATCGGGCCTAAGGCCTCTTCGGCTTCCTGCCTGTCGGACTCGTTCAGGAGACCTTTCCTGTCGAGCTCAATGGACAGATCCCTGTCGTCGAGGAGGAATCCGAAGTAATCCTCCATCTCCTCATCCGAGTAGAACTCCCTCAGAGCATCGAGACCGTAGAGCCTGATGATGACATCATCACGGTATTCCACGTTCCCGCAGTCGAAGACCAGAGGGTCATAGTCCTCGCAAGGCTCATCCAGCTCCCCTTTGCTGTAGGGGCATGGGTAGTACGAGCAGGTCAGGCAGCACTTCTTCTCAAGAATCATCGATCTTACACCCCAGTGCTCTGAGTTTCGCTCTGATCTCCTCGATGTCCATCTCCTCCTTGGGGAATTCCATGTTCTCGATGGAGTTCCCGAGATCGGCGAAGGATTTGCCGAGATCCTTGAACAGCTGCGCATCCACAGGAAGGTACGGGTGCATGTCCCCGACGATGAACGTCATCCTCGGCTGAGGCACCTTGTAGTCCTGCATCTTCTTGTCGTAGTCCGCCACCATGTTCAGACCTACGAAGATGTTCCCGTGCCTGAACTTGGTGATGGGTATTCTCATGGGAGGTTTCGAGACCGGTTTTGGGACTCCAAGCACCTCCTGGGCTTCCTTTATGATCGTATCGTTAACCACATGTTCACACTCCTGCATTGAAGCAGACTTCACCTCGGGCGTATCGATTATGCGGGGAGTCCTCGGTGCAGGATCTCCTCTGACGGCCTGTCGGCCGCTACCCTTCTTTGATTATGCCCTGCCACCCTTGCGTTGTGTAGAATTGATGGATCGCGGCGCCTTTTTCACTCGTGGGGTCGTGGTATTATGATTCTATGTGATCCCCCACGGTACGCTGTGTTGTCCTGGATGATGTAGATCTTATGGCGGCAGTACTTGACTTGATTCTTTACTTCTTCTTGATTCCTTTATCTACCCTATATCGATTCAGACCTTGGTTGCTGCATCAGCTATCCCACTATGACATCCGGATTCGAAATCAGTACCGACCTTCTGAACGAAGGTTCCCCACTCCTTCAGGAGACTTGGGTCGAGAGGCACTCTTACGTACTTCCCGTCCACAAGAGTCACCAGTCTTAAGAAAGGCTCCTCGTAGCATCCAGCCTCTTTGTTGTAAGGGACCACCTACCTGAGGAACATCCTGATGTTCCCTTTGTCAAAGGCGTATATGTTCCTGACCTTGGTCTTCCTATTCCTCTTTGTGTTCCTTGCCTTGTCAGACCTCTGATTCTCAACTGTTGTTGTATCCATAGTATCCCTCCGTTTAGCTTGAAGTAATGATCGTGCGGGTGGAAGCCATAATAATTCGGGCCCACAACCGTATAGAGGAGCATCTGAGCTGTTCCCCACAAGAGTTGTATCGCCAGAAATTGGCCCCCTCATAGAAAAAATTTCGAAGATCTGGCTATTGCTGAAGTGGACTCGGTAGGGCCCACCACTTTTTCATGTCACGTGACTTACTCTCATGTACACAAAAACACGTTTACCGTACTTCAAAACAACAGTTTGATATAATCCCAATAACTGCATTAATTATTATAGCGGGGGATAACCGTGAGGGAAGAACTATTGAAAGGTCTGACCGAGGAACAGAAAGAGATGATCAAGGACTGCAGGAGTATGGAAGAGCTGCTGTCCATTGCCAAAAGAGA
>Ga0265298_10000805_pt1 | contig 46264 bp, 37 predicted proteins | sample AusTroGonzalo_MG_3_FD_193486 | JGI IMG/M metagenome (GOLD analysis project Ga0265298, IMG submission 193486) | Bovine rumen microbial communities from tropical cattle in Woodstock, Queensland, Australia - Gonzalo_01 | ecosystem: Host-associated > Mammals > Digestive system > Stomach > Rumen ...
CGATATCGTATGCCTTCAGATAATAGCCGAGGGCCTCAAAGGTGTTATACTGGCTCATGCAACTGTCACCCTTAAATATAAGGATGGCAAGAGAATCCTTATCAGACTCTATTATTCTCTTTTCTGATAGCCTCTCGCCTTTAGCGGAGAAAGAGGTAAACAAAGCAAAGAGGATAATAATAATGGCTTGCTTGTTCATATTCATTTCGTTTTTATCTTTGCAAAGTTATGTCTATTATTTGGTACGCACAAGTAAAAGGCGGAAAAACCGCAAAAGGGGTGTTACAGCATTTTTGATGCTAAAATCTTGAAAATGAACAAGGTAAATGAAAAGCGACGAAAAATAAAGTGCCAAATTGTAACGCCTATTTAAGGGCAATGGCCTCATAAAGCAGCAGCAACTGGTACTTTAGGAGCGTTGTGTCGAGTCCTTTGCTCAGAGAGTCTGTGGTTATTCGAGTTGATTGAAAAAGCGGATAGTGCCGATGCCGGGCTATCCGCTATTGTCGGTCGTTTTCGTTATTCTTACAGCCCCTCGATTTCCTCGCGGGTCAGGCCCGTAATCTTGCAGATTTCGTCGGTGTCATAGCCACGCTGCTTCATACGGGTGGCGGTCTGTGTGAGGCTCTTGTGGGTAGCCGTCTCAACGATAACCACTTCGTTTCTTTCCCACTCGTCCCAGTCTGTGTCGGCGAGGCAACTGGCGACTTGCTCACGCAGTGGTTGTAAGTCTTCCTTGATGACCTTCCAAACGCTTAGGGAATCTATCTGGTAATAATCGTGTACCAACACATGACGCATCTTCATGATAACGTCCCACGGTGTGTCTGGATGCTGACGACGAAATGCGTTCGTCAGTTTATAGGCAGCCTCGCCGACAATCTCGATGTTCTTGACGATACCATAGTATATTAGTGTGTTGGCCTCCAGTTCTTCCTTCGTCTTGCCGTCGGCAAAGTCTAGGATGTTGGCAATGGCCTCTACGATGTGCTCCAGGCGCTCGCGGTCTCTAACGGGTTCTCTCATATATCAGTTTCTTATCTTGATTAATACTTTCTCTCACTCTCGGGCGTAATGCCTTTTCAGGCACGATGTCAACGGGGCGGTCGAGGATTTTCTCCAGTTCGCAAATCATCGCTGCATGTTTCAGCAGACTCACACCGTCCTCGTCGAACTGCACGAGAATGTCGACATCGCTGATGGGAGTCTCCTCACCACGGGCGAAGGAACCGAAGAGCCATGCCCGTTCGATGGGCTGGGTCTTGAAGTAGTCGGCTATCTTCTGATTCATCATCTGGGTACTCATAAGCGTTGCAATTAGAATTATGGCGCAAAGATACGAAATAATCCGTAAATTAATCGCAATCGCTCTGAAAAAGTTGCAATGTTTAACGAAAATCGGCAAAGCCTGCCCCGTCACTGCGACGAGGGCGAGACCTTCCAATTGCGGATTTCGCCAGTATATATTTTGATCACCTGCTCATTGGTAAGATTGCGAATAGGATTCTTCGGATTGACGAGGAACACGAAGGCGTCCTTTGCTACGGGATAGGACAGAAGTGAGACGCCCTTTTCACTAGCGTATGTCTGCTCGTTACGGCTGATGCCACGTGCTGTGATGATAATATCGTTTTCACCGTCTATCAGACTGACAAAAGAGCCGTGAGTGTTGCGGTTCTGCAAGATCCGTTGCACTGCATCCTTTGTTTCGTCATTGTGCCATAGTGGAATGACGCCCCATGTTGCATTGGTCTGCAGCCTTTGCCTCCATTCGCACTCAATACCAAGCAATCGGCACATTAAAAGACTTCTGAGCGGTTCCGTAGAATCAGAGCCGTCCATGACGGGGGCGTTCTCAAGTGTCAGTTGCGTCGTTGCTGTCGGCTTCTGCAAATTGGGGACAGTGACTTTGTTGTTTTTATCGTCGTTGCTGCAAGAGGCGAGGGAGAAAGCAGCAAGCATCATAAAGGCGATTATATAAATCGCTCCCGTTCGGCCATTTGCAAACGAGTTTGCATGGCTCTCGCTTAATCGCGATTTTTTCCAAAGTTTCATTGTTTCCATTATCATTTCTATTTTATCTTCTTAAATCGTGCAAATTCTTCGTTGAGCCAAGCGACAGGCCGATTATTTCGTTGCCATCTACCCTGTAACATATCTCGATCTCTTACCATCCCTTTATCTGGAAGGTTTCTTTTTAAAAGCAGCACGCGTCATCCCGACGGATGCTGCTGGTTGAATCAAAATCAGAGTTAATTGAAACCCTAATCGATTGCAAAGGTATTCTTTTCATTTGAGACTCACAAGGAAAAGATGGGAATTCAAGCGAAATGGCTGTTACAGCATTTTTAGACTTAAAATGCTGATAATGAACAATGTAACCCAAATTTAACTAAGAAAAAAGTGCCAAATTGTAACGCCTATTTAAGGGCAATGGCCTCATAAAGCAGCAGCATCTGGCGCTTTAGGAGCGTTGTGTTGAGTCCTTTGCTCAGAGAGTCTGTGGTTATTCGAGTTGATTGAAAAAGCGGATAGTGCCGATGCCGGGCTATCCGCTGTTGTCGTTCGTTTTCGTTATTCTTACAGCCCCTCGATTTCGTCGGCAGTGAGGCCGGTGGCCTTGGCTATCTGCGCGGTGGTCATCACGTTCATGGCCTTCAACTTACGGGCGGTGTCGAGTTTCTCTTGCTTTAGTTTGGTCTTGGCTTCCTCTGCCTCTGCCTTGGCTTCCTCTGCCTCTGCCTTGGCTTCCTCTGCCTCTGCCTTGGCTTCCTCTGCCTCTGCCTTGGCTTTCTCAGCCTCGCGTTTGGCTTTCTCAGCCTCTTCAATCTCTCGTTTTCGGGCATTCTCTAATGTCTTAAGCACACTAACATTATCCCAGAACTTGTCGTAAGCCCGCATTTCTGCATCGTCGAAGGCGGCACGTTCCACGATTTCAAGGGCTTCGCTCACTTCGGCGTTTTCCAATAGTTCCGCCGGGACTTCGCGTGTTTCATCATTGATTTCAGTGAGGAAACGGAGCCAGAGGACTTGCATTTTTTTCTCAGCATAAGTCTGCGGCTTGAACTTCTTCAACTCCACGAAAATGAGGTGCAGTCCGTCAATCACCTTATCGGTGTACTTGTCGTGGACGAGGTGATAATAGTGATAGTAGTTGTCCACGTCGTTCATAAAATTCTCGTTGACGAAGTTCAGCGCATAGACGGGCTGCAGGAGTTCGTAGTCGTCACCCTTCTTCGACTGTGCCACGTAGGCCTTCGAGGCATTCAGCAGCACGCGTTTCTTGAACGAGTCCGTCCACGTCATCTGCATCTCCACAATAAACTCACGGTTCTTGTTGTCTTTGCAGCAGACGTCCACAATGCTGTCCTTTTCGGCCAATGGACGGTCGGGCACTTTCTCGGCTGGCCAGTACTCGATGCTCTCCACGCGCTCGTCGTCCTTCAAAGGGAGAAGGGCGTTAAGCAAACTGATGACGAGGTGCTTGTGCTCACCGAACACCTTCTTGAAAGTCAGGTCGGCTCTCGGGTCTAAATACTTTCCCATAATCGTTGTTCTTTTGTATTTCGCCGCAAAGATACGAAATATTCCGTAAATTAATTGCAATCGCGTTGAAAAAGTTGCAATGTTTAACGAAAATCAGCAAAGCCTGCCCCGTCACTGCTGATGCCACGTGCTGTGATGATAATATCGTTTTCACCGTCTATCAGACTGACAAAAGAGCCGTGAGTGTTGCGGTTCTGCAAGATCCGTTGCACTGCATCCTTTGTTTCGTCATTGTGCCATGTGTTCATATTCTGTTCCTATTTTATCTTCTTAAATCGTGCAAATTCTTCGTTGAGCCAAGCGACAGACCGATTCCGTCGTTGCCATCTACCCTGTAACATATCTCGATCTCTTACCATCCCTTTATCTGGAAGGTTTCTTTGTTAAAGCAGCACGCATCATCACGACGAATGCTGCTGATGGTTCTAACTTATTTTTTTATTTTAAGAGAGAGAGTCTTTATGAAAAAAAGACTCTATAAATGCAAAGTTTCACAACTTGGCTTCATATCTTTATCTGACGTCGGTCACTCCGTCACGTAGTTCTGGATTAATACCCATACGCGGCGTTGTGCCTGATTTGTTATTGTCATCGGCTGATATATATTCGTTACCATTAATCTCTGACTGGGGGATGGTCATCAAAAGGGTACCGTCTTCGGCAGGAAGGTTGAACTGATAAGTCTGTGCCCAGTTAGTAATAGTGTCATCTGTACCTTGGTAACGAACCATCGGTTTCTTTAGACGCAAGATGTCGTTCATAGCGAAGCCTTCTCCCCAAAGTTCGATGCGTCGCTGACGCCACACTTCGTCAATGAAATTTGCAGTAGGCTTTTCTGCATAATTGTATGCAGGATCACGATAGGTCTTGACAAATTGCTCCAGAGCTGTAGCACCTTGGGTTTCGTTCAGCCTTCCTTGTGCCTCTGCAAATATCAGATACATCTCTTCAACGCGCATCATCGGGAAGTCACCACAGGTCTGTGTTGTGCCGAACTGCCCTTGATAAACGCCAAACTTTACGTTGGTGTAAGGAATAAAATCGAAGAGGTTACCGCATCCTACACCGAGTGGGGCTGTCTCTCCACTGTTACTCCATAAGAGGCCTTCAATAAGTGGAGACTGGCAATCGCCATCTACCCACCAGCCTTTACGGACGTCACTATCGGCAATGGTGTTCCAAAGGTGACTGTTGATGGCTCGGAAGCACCCTGTCTCTGTGGTGTAACTGTAGCTGGCAAGTGAGGATATCTGAGATACCCATGTCTCATATTCGCCATCAGTCTCGATGTTGGTTGGCCCAAAAGAAAGCCCCCACATCCAGTTAGGCTCATCATTTGAGATGAACATGCTGCCAACATGGCTCACCTCATCTATAGAGGCAGGTACGATACCTTCTTGTGCAGCAAGGTCAATAGCCTTCTGTGCATATTCTGCAGCCTTGTCCCAATCTTGCTTCACCAAAGATACACGGGCTTTCAGACCATAGATTACACTCTGATTCATTACGCTCTTGTCTGGACGAATAAACCCTTCAAGGTTCGTCACAGCTTCATCGAGTTCTTTCTCAATGAAATTATAGACAAATTCAACTGTCTGGCGTGCAGTTGTCAAGCCGTCTGTTTTGTCATTGTCAGATAAATACATCGGTACAGCAGGATCTGTGGTATGCCCAGCATAAGTCAATGCATAACGCTGTACTAACTGGAAGTAGTCGAAGGCACGTAGGGCCTTTCCCAAAGCCTGATATGATTTCAGTTCCGGGGTTGTAGCCTCGGGGATATTATTCAGCAGATCATTGCAACATTTAATTTGATTATAGTACATTGCCCAACGCTCATAGGGATTGGCATAGTTTACATTACGGTCGCCATAGTTGGCTGCCACGCTGAACCAGTTATAACCGCTGTTTACTCCCACAATATCTCCCGCATTCGTACCATCAGACAAACAGTCGGCAGGATAGCCAAAATCATCTGCACGACCTTGGGAGATACCAAAGACATTATATTCTTTGCCAATATTGAAGAAGGCAGATTTAGTAACACCTTCCAGCAATGCATTATCACGCTTAACAGATTCTGTGAACTGATCGCCAGTAACCTCACCATCAGGTTGTGTATCGAGGTCGGCACAGGAGACGGTAATAACGGCTACCGCTCCAAGACTTAACGTATATATCTTATTCATAGTTTTTATCAATTGATTAGAATGAAACAGTAATACCACCAGAGATAGTTTTTAATCCAGCATAAGTATCAGAATAACCGTTACCCAACGTTGAAACGCCCATCGTTAAGGCTCGACGTGGATCAAGACCTTTACGAGCTGTCCAAAGAGCCAAGTTGTCACCTGCGAAATAGATGCGAAGCGCAGAAAGACCTATCGAACGGACGAGTCTGGCAGGTACGGTATAACCAATTGTGATATTGGTCATGCTGAGGTAGTCGCTGCTGACAAGAAAACGGTTTGAGGTGTACTGAGAATCATCAACGCCCGTATCCAAACGTGGAATATTACTTTGAGCGTTCTCTGGAGTCCAGGCATCATAGATATCCTTACTCCAGTTATGACCATTCTGGCCGTCACTAGACATCAAACCTTGATACTTATGATCATAGACTCTACCGCCTAACTGGTAGGCAAACTGCACGCTTGCATCGAATCCATAGGCACGAGCCGTCAGCCCAAAACCGCCAAAGACATTGGCTAGCGTATTGCCCTGATGGGCTTGCTTCGCATTTGAATAGTCGGTTACTGCATAATTTCCATTGTCCGGATCTACGTAGTACAATGCATCACCCAAAACCGGTTCAAAACCTTCTGCCAACGTGTATTCGCTATTATCGCCACGCCATACACCTGCATAACTGCGCAGGTAAGACTCATATATGCTACCACCTTCCTCAATAATGCGCATACTACCCTTATTGGTCTCTGGATAGTCTGTAACCTTATTCTTTACGGTGGTAAGGTTCATGTTAAGGCGAATTTCAACATCCTTCAGTTTCAATACGGTACCTTCCAGATTCAGTTCTATTCCTCGATTGTACATTGACCCACTATTGATAGGATAGGATTCATAGCCTATTGATACGGGTACAGGTTTGTAGTAGAGCATATCTTTCGTGGTACGGTTGTAGTACTCAATACTACCACTGAGGCGCCCTTTCAACAGAGCAAACTCAATTCCCATATTAGTGGAGTAACTAGTTTCCCAGGATATATCCTTATTTCCTTTATAGCCATTGAAGATAGGCACCGCTGTGCCGTTAACGTCGGTTACGGTATAGATATCCTGATAGGGATAGTAAATTTCGTCATCGCCGTTCATCAGGTGGTCGTTACCCTGAATACCGTAGCTAACCTTTATCTTCAGTTCGTCGAGCCATGCGGCAGTAGACTCCATAAACGACTCCTTAGAGATGAGCCATGCTGCACCCAAGCTACCAAAGTTGCCCCACTTGTGTCCCTCAGCAAAGCGAGAAGAACCATCACGTCGGTAAGAAGCTGAGACAAAGTATTTTTGAGCATAATTATACTGGGCGCGTCCCAGCCAGCCTTTTGTGACATATCGAACGGTATTCGACTTTGGCGATGATGGATACTTAATAGCATTATCGAGCTCGCCTACATAATCGAGGAAAATATTCTGCTTGTTAGTTTCCAGCAGACGGTATTTCATGTCATAAGACTCGTAACCAGCCAGTAAGTCGATGCTATGAAGTCCAAAGTCATGCTGATAAGTCAACAGATATTGTTGGTTTAAACTCTGACGGCGATAATGGTTTACATTTACTGCACCATTAGTGCTCGAACTACTACCATAGTGAGGGTTATATAGGTTATTCTCACGGTTGTCTGAAGCATAGGCATTCAAGTTGGCATTCAACTTCAATCCGTCTAGAGGAAGATCGATGATGGCATAACCTTTTGCATTAATGCTGTTTATCTCCTGATTATAGCTGTTCAGCTTTAAGTCGATGGCAGGATTCCCTGCAGAGAACTTACGCTTCTGCCCCGTGTTTGTACCTGTGTCGAGTACCTGAATACCCATGGCATCATAGAGATATGAACCGTCAGCATTGCGCACATAGATAGGATAGATGGGAGCGATGTTGTCTGCGATGAAGAAGGCGTTGCCCGATGAGCCCCACTTGTTCTGAAAACCGGGTGCTTCTTGTTTTTCAAATGTGTAAGCCAGATTGGCTCCAACTTTTAGCCAGGATTTGGCCTGGTAGTCTGCCTTCAGTCGTCCGCTATATCGTTTGTAGGCAGACGAATTGATGATACCCTTATCGTCAAGATAACCAAGCGACATATAGTAATTCATCTTGTCGGTGGAGCCTGATATGGTCGCATTATACTCTTGACGCAGATTTCCAGTGTTATACATCTCGTCATACCAATTGTCTGGTGTGTAATAATACTTCCCATCTGAATAGCCAAGGCGAGCATTGGGATTGATATGGAAGTCTGTTCCGATAAAGCGCTGACCTTCTGGCACTGTAAATACCTGACAACCCTCGTTCGTGAAAATATTCTGATTAGCATAGTCGTGCGCTCCAGTCACATCGTCCATTGCATAATAATATTCATTATATAATGCACGATACATGGTCTCATAATAACTGCCAGCATTGTCAATGACATCATAATTCGGAACGGCCCGGTTGTTCACGCCCCACCTGGCATCTAGTGTTACTACGGCATCCTGCCCTTTTCTCCCTTGTTTTGTAGAAATAATGACTACACCATTGGCACCTCGACTACCATAGATAGCGGAAGCTGATGCATCCTTTAGGACATTCATCGTCTCGATATCGGCAGGATTGATGCTGGATATGCTACCATCAAAGGGTACACCATCCACTACATAAAGTGGTTTGCTATTGGCTGACATAGAGCCAATACCACGAATACGAATGATTGGATCTTTGCCAGGCTGTCCGTCGTAACTCGTCACCTGAACACCACTAACGGAACCAGTTAGTGCGTTTAGAGCTGACGACACTTGACGCTTGGAGATGTCCTCTGCTTTCATCGTGGCTGCTGAACCTGTAAAGGCTGATTTTTTTGCAGTTCCATAGGCCACGACAATTACCTCTTCAAGGGCAGCAGCATCGGTTTTCAAAAATACACGCATACCATTCTTGGCTGTTACTGTCTTGCCTTCATATCCCAAGTAGGTAATTTCTAGTTGATTCTTACCTGTTGGCAAAGTTAGCGTGAAACGACCGTTCACGTCGGTTAGCATGCCGGTACTTGTACCTGTCACTTTGACGGCTGCTCCGATAATCGGCTGACCATCTTCCTGAGACAAGACCGTACCTGATACTTTTGTCTGTGCCAGTGCACTCCCTACAAGAAATAAACTGGCTAAAAACATTGTTAGTTTTTTCTTCATTTTCTCTCTTATTTGTTAATTTTAAAAAACTCCTTTTGGCCCTTTTGGGAGTTGCAAAGGTATTTGGAGTTTCTGAATTAGGCAAAGGATTTTGGCAAAAAATGGCAAAAGGGTTGTTACAGCATTTTTAGACTTAAAATGCTGATAATGAATAATGTAACTATAATTTGACTAAGAAAAAAGTGCCAAATTGTAACGCCTATTTGAGGATAATGGTCTTAAATTCATTGAATTATTCTTTAAAAATACCAATCGGTCGGTTCTTTTCTATAGATATTTATTATCTTTGCATACAAATTGGTGTGAAGTATGAAGAAGATAGGTTATCTTGTAATCATGTTGGTTATTGCCCTGGCAGGTTGCACCAAGCGGCAAAATCCGTTTTTGAGGCAGGCCAAGGATCTGATTGATATCAAACCAGACTCGGCAAAGGCCATTCTGACACAGGTAAACCCTCGTTCGCTTTCTGAAAGCCAGAAAGCAGAGTATGGGCTGATTGTTACAATGGCTGATTATAAGACTCACAAGAGTTTTGAGAACGATTCTTTGATTTCTGCCTGTTTAGCTTATTTCGACCGTCATGGTGACGACTGGCATCGAGGCCGTGCCTATTATTACCGAGGCGCCATCAGAATGTTCAGGTTTGGAAATCTGCCTGATGCCATCAAAGACTTCAAAATGTCAGAGGTTATAGCAGAAGATGCTGATGACGAGCAATTGAAGAACAGAGTATATGAATTACTGGACTACGCCAACTACTATACCAGAAATGCCCCACTCATACTTAAGTATTCGAAGAAATTTCTGGAGAGCAGCATTGAACTCAAAGACAGTGCGCTGATTCTCAGGAGCCTGTTTATGTGTGCCACAAGCCATGCAGATATGGAACAAACGGATAGCGCATATACATATGTCATGCGCGGACTTGATCTGATATCGTATGCCGATACAATCCTATTAGCAGACATCTATGCCATCACGGCAGCCATGTATCAGGAGAAGGGGAATATTAAGAAGGCTGAGGAGTATCTGGAGAAATGGAAAGCGACAAAGTCTACCAGCTATAGGGGTTATATCACTTCAGCGCGTATCCTTAAAGCCAAGGGACGATATGAAGAAGCTATCGGCGAAGCAAAAAGAGGTTTGATGGATAATGACCGTAAGATACAAATCAGGTTGCTTGAGCTTCTATCTGAACTATATGAGATAACTGGCGATAAAGATCATGCTCTGAAGGCTTTGAAGCAGATGGAAGCGTGCGCTGATTCTGTTATTGTCACTAACCAAGCGAAACAGATGACTGACTGGCAACGGAAGTTTGATGAAGAGCATTGGGAGAAAGAATCCCGTCAGAGGATGATGAAGATGGGCGGAGTAATCATTTTCATAGTTCTATTACTGGTAGTCGTTATTTGGTGGCATAGGCGAAGAATGCAAAAGATAAGCTTCCAACTTGATGAGAATGCCAGACGAATAACCGAGAACCAGACGGAGATAGAGCGGTTGCAACAGAGTGGCGAGGCCAGTGAACAGACCATCGCCGAATTGAACAAGCAAATAGAGATTAGCCGCCAGCGTATTTCGAATCAGTTATTGATAGGCACGCGGCTGTTCGTTAAGCTACAACAAAAGGAATGCATTGCAGATATGACACCAGATGAGCGTCTATGTCTAGTCAATTATTACGCCCAACTGCGCCCGAAGCGCTGGCAGGAGTGGGAACGCACTTACATTTCACTCACACCCTCGCAATATGTATTCCTCATCCTTCAGGATGATCTCCACTACGATGATGATACCATCGCCCATATCCTCGACGTGAAACCCGCATCTCTCCGCACCCTCCGCTCAAGGATCAAAGGAAGAGAGAGGTAAAAAAGGATTACAGTTCTACACCGCCTTCGCTGGGCGTGCGGAACTGGAACGTTGTCTTTCCGTCCTTAGTTGGTGATAAGGAAGTCGCCAAAGACGATGACATCCATGCCAATGAGCACGTCGATGTCTTCGAAATCGCTCTCCATAACCTCAACGCTGGTCACAAAGTCGCCCGTGGGAACAAGCACGTGGACAAGATAGACGTTAGAACCTGTGGCACCGCCTATACCAGAGATTCCACCCTGCTTGTAGGGCTGCAGGTTCAGTTGCTTAACGATGCGCGATGAAATGATAGTGGTGTCAGCACCCGTGTCCCAAATGGCTCGCTCGGTATGGAACTTGTGGCCGTCGGCGGAATAGATGTCCAATGGGGTCACAATGTCCTCCACCAAGTAGGGGTATTCCTTCTTATACGTTGCCATTGTTGTCCGTAGTCTTGACGACTTTGGTGAAAAACTCCTCCTTGCTCATTAGTACGGGCTTGACAGTCTTCTTCATACCCTTCGACAGGCTCCTGACGTGGAGCGTCGAAGTGTGCATCCTCTGGGTGCAGGGCTTCTCACGTTCGAGAAGCACAGCACCGCTGTTGCTTACTAACTGCATCATAACGTATGAGTTTAAAATTTCGCTGCAAAGGTACGAAAAGTTTTCAATAATTGTTCCTTTTCGCGTCATCTTTTTATAATATTTATGCAAAAAACAGAAAAAGTCGTAGTTTCATTCCGCTTCGGCCTCGTCGGCATAGACGTATGACTGCTGTTCGTTTCCAACCACAGTCGATACCAGCATGATAGATGAGCCGCTTGCGGAAAGAGTTGTTGACTTTCTTCCAAGTTGACAATTCCAATTGTTTCATATGGATCATTTCATATTGTTATTATCCTTGCAAAGTTATGTCTATTATTTGGTGCTCACAAGGAATTGGCGGAAAAACCGCAAAAGAGGTGTTACAGCATTTTTAGACTTAAAATGCTGATAATGAACAATGTAACCCAAATATAGCTAAGAAAAAAGCGCCAAATTGTAACGCCTATTTGAAGACAATGACCTCATAAAGCTGCAGCATCTGGCGTTTTAGGAGGTCAGCATCGAGGCCATGGGAAAGAGAATCCCTATAGGCTCGACCATAGAAGAGGGCAATGAATGTATGGGCCAACAGTTCGACATCTATTTCAGGCTGAATCTCTTTACGTTCTATCGCACGGGTAATGACCTGCTGCCATACCTGTTGCTCTCTATCCATACACTGTTGGTAAAGCTTAAAGAGATCAGGAACGAGCGTAGCCACTTGCTGGATGATGTTCAGATACGCCCGACTACCAGCAGCCATTGATACATCTTCGCCAATGATCTGTCTCACTTCCTTCATAGTCCGCTTAACACCTTGTGCATAGGCGCTAATAAATTCACGAAGCGACGGATCCTTGCCATACTTAATCTTCATGTCAATACTCTGCTTGTCGATGACGAACATCTCAATGACCTGCCTGAACAGCTCTTGTTTGGTATTGACATAGTGGAAGATGGCGCCACGGCTCATGCCCGTGGCCTTCTCTATATCACTAAAGCTGACCCCGTCATATCCGTGAAGGATAAACAGGCGGAACGCAGCACTAAACAGTTCCTCTTTATGGCTCTTTCTCATAATCTCTCTCTCTTTCTGCCTGCAAAGGTACATTATTTATTTTATATATGTATCATTATGCTTAAAAACTTTGAATTATTCTTTAAAAAGACCAATCGGTCGGTTTTGTATCAAAGATAATGCTTACCTTTGCATGCAAAACGAAAAGAGCATGAAAAAGATAGCTTGGATACTGGTAGTCATCGCTATGGTAGCAGGGTGCAGTGAGGCGCGGCATCCTTTGTTGAAGGAGGCTGCGGACATCGTCCATCAACGTCCGGACTCTGCACGCGCACTGATAAGTCGGGTGGACACGGCATCGCTCTCCGAGGCAGACAGGATGGAATACCGTCTGCTGAAGATGATGACGGATTATATCGTGTTGCATCAGGCTGACGGCGACTCGCTTATAACGGCGTGCGTGGACTACTACGACAAGCATGGCGACGCTTGGCATCGAGGCAGGGCCTATTATTACAGGGGTGGCATCAGAAGGCATTTGCTTGGCAGGACGTTTGATGCGATTAAGGATTATAAGGTGGCTGAGACGATTGCTGAGGATGCGGATGACGAACTGCTGAAGAACATGGTGTATGATAATCTGGCCTATGCCAATTATAATTGTTTCAACCATCTGCTTATTCTGGAATACTCGCAGAAGTATTTAGCGAGCAGTCGCAAAATGAACGACAGCGTCATGACATTACGAGGTCTCCAGTTCTGTGCATCGGCTTATGCCTATATGGATCAGAATGACAGCGCTTATGCCTGTATTTTCAGAAGCATGGACTATATAGACTTGGCCGACAGCATCTTGCGGGCTGACATCTATCATAATATTGCTGCGATGTATGAGGAACGGGGTGATGTTGAAAATGCCAGGAAGTATTTGGAGAAATGGAGGAACGATAAGGCTGCCAGTAATTTTAAGGGTTATGAGACTATGGCTCGTCTCCTGGAAGCACAGGGACATTATCAAGAGGCCATCGAGGAAGCGAGGAAATGTCTGACAGAAAAGGATCCGTTGGTGCGCAGCCATTCGATGGAGGTATTATCCAGGCTCTATGAAAAGACTGGCGATATGAGTGCGGCTTTGGACATGAAACGGCAAAAGGATGCATTCACCGACTCGGTTATGAAAGCCAATCACAGCCTGGAGATTGCCGACTGGCAAAAGAAGTTTGACGAGAAACGTTGGGAGGAGAGGTCCCAACGGCGGATGAAAAAAATGGGGATGGTGATTTTTGTAATTCTGTTGATGTTGGCGATGGGCTATTGGTGGTATTGGCGAAGACTGAGAAGCCTGAGATTCCGACTTGACGAGCATGCCCGACGGATCAGTGAGAACCAGGCAGAGATAGAACGGTTGCAACAGAGCGGCGAGGCTAATGATCAGACCATCGCTAACCTCAACATGCAAATTGAGAACAGCCGGCAGATGATCTCCAATAAGCTGCTCATCGGCACGCAATGTTTCGTGAAACTGCAGCAAAAGAACTCTATCGCCGATATGACGGCAGATGAAAAGCAGTGTCTCATCAACTATTTCGCCCAGCTGCGCCCCAAGCGCTGGCAGGAGTGGGAACGCACTTACGCCTCTCTCACACCCTCACAATACCTTTTCCTGATCCTTCAGGACGACCTCCATTACGACGACAACACCATCGCCCATATCCTCGACGTGAAACCGGCTTCCCTCCGCACACTCCGCTCGAGGATCAAAGTAAGGGAGAGGTAGGGATAACGTTCATTTTTGTAGTTCACAAGCCTGCTGTGTTCGCTCACAACGGGCTTCTTTTTGGGGTAAAATGACAATGTGTAAGTAATGGCAGACTCAAATTGGCCGATTGTTTACACAGTGACAGGAAAAGGGGCGGAAATAGGACAAAGTGTAAGTTAAGGCAAAATTTAAGAAGAAAAGAGTAAGCAAAAGTTTTTGTATTCCGACAATATGTATTACCTTTGCAGCCGAAAACGAACAAAGCGTAAGTAAAATTGAGGATAATATGACACATTGCAAACTTCAAGCATCGCAGCTGACACATGATGAAAGGAGGATTCACGCAGGGCTTTATCAGCCGGACTATGAGCACGACGCTTGCGGCGTGGGCATGGTGGTGAATATCCACGGGGGCAAGAGCCATGAACTGGTGGACAATGCCCTGAAAGTACTGGAAAACATGGAGCACCGTGGCGCTGAGACCCGCGACAAGACGGGCGACGGCGCCGGTATCATGGTGCAGATTCCCCACGAGTTCATCCTGCTGCAGGGCATTCCCGTACCCGAGAAAGGTCACTACGGCACAGGTCTGGTGTTCCTGCCCAAGGACGTGAAGGCCCAGGAACAGATCCTGAGTGTGATGATAGAGGAGATAGAGCGCGAGGGCCTGCAGCTGATGCACGTGCGCACGGTGCCCACGAACCCTGAGGTGCTGGGCAAGGCCGCCAGAGAGGTGGAGCCGGAGATCAGGCAGATCTTTGTCACGGGCGCCACGGAGGAACAGGCGGCTATCCTCGACCGTATATTATATAAGGTGCGTAAGAGGATCGAGAACCGCATCAGCCACAAGGACTTCTATATCTGCTCGCTGTCGAGCAAGAACATCATCTATAAGGGCATGCTGACCAGCGGACAGCTCAGGCGGTATTTCCCCGATCTGTCGAGTCCCTATTTCACAAGCGGACTGGCGCTGGTGCACTCACGCTTCTCAACCAACACATTTCCAACGTGGTCGTTGGCCCAGCCCTTCCGCTTGCTTGCCCACAACGGTGAGATCAACACCATCCGCGGCAACCGGGGCTGGATGAAGGCGCGCGAGAGCGTGCTCTCAAGTGAGGCCCTGGGCGATATCAAGGACTTGCGCCCAATCGTGCAGGAGGGCATGAGCGACTCGGCCTCACTCGACAACGTGTTTGAGTTCCTGATGATGAGCGGCCTGTCGCTGCCTCAGGCAATGGCTATCCTCGTGCCGGAGTCGTTCAACGACAAGAACCCCATCTCGGAAGACCTGAAGGCCTTCTACGAATACCACTCTATCCTGATGGAGCCGTGGGACGGTCCTGCCGCTCTGTTGTTCTCTGATGGTCGCTATGCTGGAGGTATGCTTGACCGCAATGGCCTGCGCCCCAGCCGCTATACGATCACGAAGCAGGGTATGATGGTCGTCGCCTCAGAGGTGGGCGTGATGGACTTCGAGCCTGGCGACGTGGTTTCGAAAGGTCGTCTGCAGCCTGGTAAGATCCTGCTTATCGATACGCAGGAGGGTAAGATCTATTATGACGGTGAAATCAAAGAGAAGCTTGCCAAGGCACATCCCTATCGTGAGTGGCTCAGCGAAAACCGTGTACAATTAGAGAAACTGAAGAGCGGCCGTCACGTGGACAATGGCGTGAGCGACCTCGATAAGAAACTCGTAAACTTCGGCTTCGGACAGGAGGACATCGACAAGACGATCATCCCGATGGCAACAGCCGGACAGGAGCCTGTAGCAGCAATGGGTAACGATACACCGCTGGCAGTCATCAGCGACCGTCCGCAGGTGTTCTTCAACTATTTCCGTCAGCAGTTTGCGCAGGTGACGAACCCTGCCATCGACCCCATCCGTGAAGAGCTGGTGATGTCGTTGACGGAATATATCGGTGCCGTGGGAACAAACATCCTGACGCCAGACGCCTCGAACTGTAAGATGGTGCGTCTGCCGCAACCCGTACTGACCAACACACAACTTGATATATTATGTAACATCCGCTACAAGGGCTTCAACACCAAGAAACTGCCTATCATCTTCGAGATAGCAAAGGGTGAGGAAGGGCTGCGGAAGTCGCTCGATGACCTCTGCAAGGAGGCCGAGGCAAGCGTGGACGAGGGAGTAAACTATATCATCCTTTCAGACAGGGACATCGACGAACAGCACGCAGCCATTCCAAGTCTGTTGGCTGTCTCGGCTGTGCATCACTATCTGATCAGCGTGGGTAAGCGTGTGCAGACGGCATTGATCGTAGAGAGCGGTGAGATCCGCGAGACGATGCATGCAGCGCTGTTGCTGGGCTATGGCGCCAGCGCCCTATGCCCGTATATGACATTCGCCATCCTCGACGATCTCGTGAAGAAAGGCAAGATTCAGGAGGAATACGCTACAGCTGAGAAGAATTACATCAAGGCCGTGGATAAGGGGCTGAAGAAGATCATGTCGAAGATGGGTATCTCGACCATCCGCTCGTATCGCGGTGCGAAGATCTTCGAGAGCATCGGCCTGAGCGAGGACTTGCTGAGACGATACTTCGGTACGGAGACAAGCACCATCGGCGGTATCGGACTGAAGGAGATTGCCCGCGATGCCATCCGTCTGCAAGAGGCAGCCAAAGAGCAAACCTTCCTGAAGAACCAAGGACAGTTCGCCTGGCGCAAGGACGGTATCCTGCACGCTTGGAATCCTGAGACGATCGCCAAGCTGCAACTGGCCACACGACAGGGCAGTTATGAGAAGTTCAAGCAGTGGGCAGCCATCGTGGATGGTGGTGAGAAGCCCATCTTCATAAGAGATTTCTTCGGTTGGAAGAAAGCTGCCAAGCCTGTGCCCCTCGATGAGGTGGAGAGTGTAGAGTCGATCGTGAAGCACTTTGTGACGGGTGCCATGAGCTTTGGTGCCCTGAGCATCGAGGCCCACGAGGCACTGGCCTTGGCCATGAACAAGCTCGGCACACGCTCGAATACTGGTGAAGGCGGTGAGGACAATGTCCGCTATCATACTGAGGTGGACGGTGTCAGCCTCTCCAGCAAGACCAAGCAGATTGCCAGCGGACGCTTCGGCGTGACGGCTGAGTATCTGGTGAACGCTGAGGAGATACAGATCAAGGTGGCACAGGGTGCGAAGCCCGGTGAGGGCGGTCAGTTGCCTGGTTTCAAGGTCAACGATATCATCGCCAAGACGCGTAATGCCATCCCAGGCATCTCGCTCATCTCGCCGCCACCGCATCACGACATCTATAGCATTGAGGATCTGGCTCAGCTTATCTTCGACCTGAAGAATATCAATCCCACGGCTGCCGTCAGCGTGAAGCTCGTAGCCGAGAGTGGCGTGGGAACGATAGCCGCAGGTGTGGCAAAGGCCAAAGCCGACCTCATCGTCATCAGCGGTGCCGAGGGTGGTACGGGTGCAAGTCCCGCCAGCAGTATGCGCTTCGCAGGTATCTCGCCTGAGATAGGTCTCGCCGAGACACAGCAGACACTCGTGCGCAATGGTCTGCGCAACCAGGTACGTCTGCAGACCGACGGTCAGTTGAAGACCGCCAAGGATGTGATCATCATGGCGATGCTGGGCGCCGACGAGTTCTCGTTTGGTACGCTGCCGCTGATCGTGTTGGGGTGTGTGATGATGCGTAAATGTAACACGAACACCTGTCCGATGGGTGTCGCCACACAGAATCCGGAATTGCGTAAGCACTTCGAGGGTCGTGCAGAGTACGTAGTGAACTTCTTCACGTTCCTCGCCGAACAGGTCAGAGAATATCTGAGTGAGATCGGTGTCCACAGCCTGAAGGAAATTATCGGCCATACGGAACTCATTGAGGTGAACACCGACAATGCCACAGACAAACAGAAGACCATCGATTTCGGTCGCCTGTTGCATAAGCCTGAGACAGATAAGAACCTTTATTGGGACCGTGGCGCATTCACGAAGGTTACGGGCATCAAGGACGAGGAAATCATCAAAGCCGCTGAGAAGGCCATCGATGGTGGCGAGGATATCACCCTCGACTACGCCATCAAGAATACCGATCGTGCTGCCTGTACGATGCTCAGCGGCGTCATCGCCAAAAAGTATGGTGAACAGGGTCTGTCCGACGGCACGATTAAGATTAAGTTCAAGGGCTCGGCGGGTCAGTCGTTCGGCGCATTCGCTGTGAAGGGCCTCGATATCCGCCTCGAAGGTGAGGCTAACGACTACTTCGGCAAGGGGCTCTCTGGCGGTCGCATAAGCATCCTTCCTCCAGCCCGTCGCAGCGACGACTTCAAAGCCGAAGAGAATATCATTGCCGGCAACACGGGTCTATATGGAGCCACCAGCGGCGAACTCTATATCAATGGTAAGGTGGGTGAGCGCTTTGGTGTGCGCAACTCGGGTGCCATCGCAGTCATCGAGGGCGCAGGCGACCACTGTTGCGAGTATATGACTGGCGGGCGCGTTGTCGTGCTGGGTAAGACAGGACGAAACTTCGCGGCTGGTATGAGTGGTGGCGTGGCATACGTCTACGATCCTGACCATACGTTCGACTACTTCTGCAACATGGATATGGTGGAACTCTCACTGGTTGAGGACAGCGTCAGCCGTAAGGAATTGCTCGAACTCATCCGTCAGCACTACCTGCATACAGGTTCTGCCCTCGCAGGCCGTATGCTCGACAACTGGCATCGCTACATCGATGACTTCATCCAGGTCATCCCCATCGAGTACAAGCGCGTGCTCGAGGAGGAGAAGATGAAGAAGCTTCACGAGAAGATCGCCGATATTCAAAGAGATTATTAACTGAAACTATTCAAATTCGTTTCTTAAAAATAGAGACAATGGGAAATCCGAAAGCATTCATGGAGATACACCGTCAGGAGGCCGGTTATCGTCCGATTCAAGATAGAATCCACGACTACAGTGAAGTGGAACAGACACTTAACACCCGCGAGCGTAAGTTGCAGGCAAGCCGTTGTATGGACTGTGGCGTACCTTTCTGCCACTGGGCTTGTCCGCTGGGCAATAAGGCACCCGAATGGAACGACGCCTTGTATAAAGGCGACTGAGAACTGGCTTATCGTCTGCTCAGCAGCACCAACCCCTTCCCTGAGTTCACAGGTCGCATCTGTCCTGCACTCTGTGAGAAGGCCTGCGTGCTGAACCGTTTCAACCACGAACCGACCACAAACCGTGAGGATGAGGCCGCCATCATCGAGGCCGCTTTCCGTGAAGGGTATATCCAGCCGCGCACCGACATCGTACGTAACGGGAAGAAGGTAGCTGTCATCGGCGCAGGTCCTGCAGGACTCGCTGCCGCCAACGACCTGAACCACATGGGATACAGCGTTACAGTCTTCGAGAAGAACGAGGCCGCAGGTGGCTTGCTGCGCTATGGCATCCCCAACTTTAAGCTTAACAAGGCCATCATCGACAGAAGACTGCGCCTGATGGAGGCAGAAGGTATCGAGTTTAGATTTGGTACCCCCCTCCAACTCCCCCCGAAGGAGGGAGGGCTTGATTACCTTTCTATCGAGGAATTCAACAAGGCTCTTGGTGACCAAACGCCCCTCCCATCGGGAGGGGATGGGGGTGGGTTTGCCGTCGTCATCGCCACTGGCACGCCTACTGCCAGAGATCTCAAGGCTCCCGGCCGTGAACTGAAAGGCGTTCATTTCGCCCTCGAACTGCTCTCGCAGCAGAATCGCATTTTGGCTGGTATGGAGTTTAGCAAGGATGAACGTATCACCGCTAAGGGAAAGGATGTTCTTGTGATTGGTGGTGGTGACACAGGCTCTGACTGTATCGGCACTGCCCATCGTCAGGGTTGTAAGAGCGTCACCCAGATAGAGATTATGCCCAAACCCGTGGAAGGTCCTGAAGATCCGCAGAACCCCTGGCCCGAGTGGCCTCGTACCCTCAAGACCACATCATCGCATGAGGAAGGCTGCACCCGTCGCTGGAACATCAATACGCTGGAGTTCCTAGGTGAGAACGGCAAACTCACTGGAGTCCGTGTGCAGGAGATCGACTGGAAGCCGAATCCTGAGGGTGGTCGTCCCATCATGGTCGAGAAGGGCCAGCCGGAAATCATCAAGGCCGAACTCGTGCTGCTGGCTATGGGCTTCCTCAAGCCTGAGCATCCGCAGTATGCAGAGAATGTGTTCGTCTGTGGCGATGCCGCCAGTGGTGCCTCACTTGTCGTCCGTGCGATGGCCAGTGGCCGTCAGACAGCCCAGAAGGTCGATGCCTACCTTCACACAAACTTCAGGAAAGCCTCAACCTGATCCTTCAGAGCTTTCTTCTGCTCATCGCTGAGAATCATACGCCCCTCCGTCCAGGCCTCAAGGTTCAGCACGACACCCGTCTGCTGTTCCATCACATCGGCCTTGGCGAAGGTGAGCAGTTCCGTCAGTTTCTCGCGACATTTGGCTGTAGCCATCTTGCCGCCCGCACCACTCAGGGCCACTTTCTTGCCATTAATCACGGTAGGTGTTTCATAATCACCAGCTACCAAGGGGCGCGACAGCCAGTCGAACAGGTTCTTCACATGACCGGGATAGCTGAAGTTATACTCAGGCGTGAACACCCAGATGCCATCAGCCTCCTTTACTGCGGCCCGCAGACGCCCCACTGCCTCCCGCTCAGGAAACTCGATGTCCTGATTCATCAGCGGCACATCCGTATAGTCCAGGTAAGTCACTTCGGCGCGTGCGCCAATCATCTGTTCAGCCTCGCGGGCCAACTGTCGGTTGAAGGAACCTTCCCTTAGCGATCCGACGATAAAAAGGATTTTCTTCATAACGCTTGTATAATATCAGCTATTTATTTAATGAACAGCTGCAAAGGTACAAAGAAATCTGCATATAAGTGATAAATCTTTGATAAAAATCCGGCGCATCCGTATCTTTCCATTATCTTTGTACCCGCTTTCGCTAAAAAACCTCTGAAGGAGGCTGTCAGAATGTTTCTCCTTCACACCTTTTGGTTCACAATGAAACAAGTAGTTAGTTAAAGCCTTAAAGTGCCTAGTAAAAGCATAGGAAGGGCCGTCCTAAAAGGTAGGGAGTGCCGTCCTATAGTTAAAACAGCGTCAATGTCTGTTAAAACAAAGACAATGTTTATTAAAACAAAACTGGTTCAAAACGAATTATCCGTTCTTTTCAAAGTTTGCCCTGATTAGTCTTTCCAGTTCATTAAGTCCGCCATGTTCTACGGCCTCGTTGACGACCTTGCGTAAGTTGTTGAAGCCCTGGCCTTGTCCCACCGTAGCGTAGAGTAGGGCTGAGGCGGCTGGAGCGTTCTGCTTGCCGACGTACTTGGCGACGGTGGCAATCTGGATGTCGTTTTTGTCTAAGGCGAGGTATGCCTCGTAGAGGTCACGAGTGGGCATCTCAAAATCCTTGTCTTTCTCCACATCGCAGATGACGGTCGACACATTGTCAGCCATTACCACCTCCCACTCCTTGCGGGAGCGGCTTACGACAATTTCCTCGGCATCGATCATATCCACGAACTTCTCGTACGACATCTTATTCATGCGTTTCTCCATGACCGATTCTTCGTTACTGGTGTCTAACTGGTGAGTACGGGGGCGCACCACCTCACTGCTTTCAATGTTGCGACACAGGCAGCGTGCCACAAACTCGATGTTGTCCTGCATCAGCAGGCGTCCATGCTCCCGACCCCGGATGTCGTTAAACATCGCATCGGGCAGCTGGTCATATTTCATCAAATGGAACAGCATCCCCGGACTACAGGCGTCACCACTTACAAATGCCATGCCAAGCTCCCCTGCGAAGGCCTTGTCGTAATACGGATTGCCAGGATGCCTGATGGCCTTGGCTTCGAAGCACTGACATATAGTGCCGTTATCCTCGAAAAAGGAGGCTAATGGACTGGTCAGATAGTCATCTGGCACAGGTATCTTTGTACGCTGAAGTCCCAGCTCCTTCTCCATCCATTGCATATAATCCTCCGCGTCGCGGAAGAAATACAGCCGCTCGCCGCCGTGCTTGGCAATGAAATTGTCATATTGTCCCACATAGTCATGTTGGATGCTGTATTCCTGTCTTCGCTTTTCGAGATAACTCTCCTGTTGCTTCTTAGTAGGACTTGACCAAAGGCATGGCCCGTTAAGCCGCCATACTCCGCTTAAGCAAATGAAAGCTCCAGCCAGATGGGTATTCTGACGAGCCAACTGGCGGACATTGCCCATGAAGTCTGATTGCCTGATGCTGAAAGTCTCACCCCTAAAGTCCTTCAGTCTGACCCTCTGCCCGTCTGTATCCACCACTTGATAGATGGCGAAGGGCTTCCATTCCATGTGGTCGATGGCTTCGGCCAGCTCGTCATCGGGGTCATCCATGTCAAGGCGAATCATCTCGGCATAGATGTGTTGGGGCATGAGCGACAGGGGCCATACGGGTTTATCGAACAGCGAAAAGCACTCTCCTGCATATAGCCGCATGTCCTTGTCGGCACTCTGGAAAAAAGTTCTCAAGTTAGGATCCTCGTCAGGTTGAGTGTTTGTATGCCAGCGTCCAAGGCAACAGTGGCGGCTCAGCCAAATGAGCACAAGTTTCACATGGTCGGCATCTTCCTGAGTCTCTTCAGCAAAAATGTAATCGGCTAGGTCCTCGTTGGGCTGTATTGTGGATTTCTTGGATTCCCATAGTCCGAGCAGTTTCCTGGCAATTTCTGTCATGCCATCGTTCGTGGGGTTGAGGACGCGCTGTTCGCGCTCAGCACAGAGGCTATGCCAGAGCATGAACCTCATGGCATCGAGGCTGGCGCTAGGGCTATCGGCATCTTTCGAAGCATAAAAAGGCAGATAGCTTCCATACATCTTCTTATATATATGAGTGAAAGTCTCGAACACGCGTGTGCCAGAGTGAAGGTCCTCAAAATACAGAGCCAGGCTGATGCAGGCGTTCCTGATTTCATGGTCTGTCGCAAAGCCAAGTTCTAGATGTATGAGGTCATAAATGTCATTTGCAAACTGCGCATACTGCTTATCTGTGTCGCAGGTCATATACCTTGGATGGCGGCGCTTGATATCGCCCGCCGTGATGTTATTGCTGTTGAGTAATTGTTTCTTTGCCATGATTCTGTTACTTTGCGTGCAAAGTTATACAATTTCCATTAAATAAAGCTATGACATGCAGAAAAAACGGACAAAGCGAACATTTATCATATAAAAGTTGTAAATTTGCACACAAAATGACAATACAATCATATTATGACAAAAGAAGAAATGGAATTGCTGGAACCCATCGTTCGTGAGATAATGGGTAAAGGTAACAGAAACATTACTGACGATGACTTGCGGAAGGCTATGGAGCAACTGAATCTGATTAACGAGACCTCCGCAATGACACACTACTCCTATGAGCATCCAGATTACAAGAAGATGGTGGGTGATGTGCCAGATGCTTTGCAACCTCTGCTTAACATCGGTGACACCCACCCAGACCTACCAGAAGTTGAGGATTTTATGGACAGTTGTGCGCAACTTGACCGTAGTACGCTGGTCACAGGTGTGAACAGTATCATCTATTTTTGGATGGACAGATGGCATACTGACCCTGATGGCGATGTCTGGATGCATCCAATACACGTGGCCATCATGATAGCCGAGCGGTTTCAGTTGCGTGAGTGTCTGCCAGTCCTCCTTGAGACGGAACGTCAGGACCGTGGCTTCGCCGAGGTATTTTTCGACGAGTGTGACATGGTGGGCATGGTGTCTGCTTGTATTTACCATATTACCACCGCCGAAGATCTGACTCTGTTGGCTGATTTTGTGCGCGAACGGGGCATACACTCTTTCTGTAAGGCAGAGGTAATAGCTGCCGTTAGCACCGTGCCGCGCAGAGAACCACAACTGCTGCCCGACGTGCAACGATGGCTCTCTGACATACTGACCATTTTTGCCGATGACATAGACCCTGCTGTAGGCGACGTGATGCTTCTTGAAGCCATCATCCACTGCTGTTTACACACACGCAATGTGGATGCCAAGCCAATGATTATCCGTATGTACAGCAAATACAAACTGCCCAATATCTTCATTCCTGGTGGAGCGAATGAGGTGCGCAAGAACATCAAGAAGGCAGACATTGGTATTCTGAAAGAGGAACTGAATAGTTCAGAGACAATCTGGCAGAACGCAGCAACCACTTTTGATGAGGATGATTTTGATGATGGGGATTATGATCATGATTGCGTAGCCGCTGATTTTGAGGAGAGCGATGACGAAATCGAGTACTACGAAGACGAGGAATGGGCTCCCCGCCAGGAATACTGCGGTTATGCTTTCGGCGGAAAGGCCAAATACCTGCCTGTGCAAAAACTGAAGAAATATACTCTGCGCATAGAGTTGGTAAACTCCAAACCATTGATATGGCGAGAGTTGGAGGTGCCATCGAGTCTCTGCCTCACCTCTTTGGCACAGGCCATCCTGCTTGCCTTTGGCTGGAATGAAGATCACCTCCACCAGTTCTTAGAAAGCCGCAAAAGCCACTACGCCACCAGCATGAACGAACTGGGCGAGACGCTTTATCCTGGGACAAAGGACGGCAGCCGTTATGGCGTCAGCCATCTCCTGAAGAAACAGGGCGACAGCGTCTTATTTGAATACGACTATGGAGATAGTTGGTATCACAAGGTGAAGTTGAAGTCGGTAGCCGACTATACTGATGACGGGACTAAAGCCGTTCGTCTCATTGGTGGAGCCAACGCCTGCCCGCCCGATGATTGTGGAGGTATCTATCGCTACAGCTATCTGGTAGAGTTGATGCAGAAGAAGCCTCGGTCAAGTGAACTGTCAGAGTTCTACGACTGGATGGGTTGCAAGTGGGATCCAGAATTCTTCCCTATGGATGAAACTGTCAAGGCTGTGGACAGGATGAACAAATGAGACCTGTCCACAGCAGCGGATCTTATCAGCTATAGTCAAACAAGTTTTTCCTATATCAGACTCCGGCGGCAGAGTTCCCAGAAGCATTCTTGGGTGGCTTCGATGTCGCTCATAGCATTATGGGCGTCATCGAAGTCGTGGCCGAAAAGCTTGATGTATAGTTTCTGTAGCTTTGGCCACTTGTTGCTTTACTTTCCAGGAATACGGCAAAAGTCCGTACCAGCCTACATGGTGCAGAATGTATGTTTGGAGCTCATCAGATAGAAGAATGCCGTTTCTCCTTTACTTCTTTTGGCTCGCGGCGAAGCAAGTGCTTGGTAAAAGACTTGAAGTGCCGAGTAAAAGCATAGGATGTGCCATCCTAAAAGGTAGGGAGTGCCGTCCTAAAGTAAAAATCACGTCAATGTCTGTTAAAACAAAGACAATGTTTATTAAAACAAAGGCATTGATTGATAAATCTATGGCATTGTTTTGTATTTTTCAGACCTTTTGTGTATCTTTGAACTTCGTTCGAACTTACTCACGTTCGAAAATGCTCAAAAAATATTTGGCATTTTACTCACTTATTCGTAACTTTGCACGCAAATCAGGATATAACAAGCAAAAAACTATGTACGCAAAGTATATCAAAAGGGAAATTCCTGACCTGAATGGTACAGGCAGGACGCAGGCTTACTACCAGATGGAACTGAGGCCGAAGAGTTTCGAGGAGTTTGTGAACCAGTGTGCTCGCGAAGGGCATATGGAGGAAAGCCATATCCTGGCCGTCATGTCGCTGGTCAGCGAGAAGCTGGCACTTTGTATGGCAGAAGGATTCTCCGTGAAACTCGACGGTATCGGCACCTTCAACGCAAAACTCGGTGTGAGAAGCGACATGCTGCAAGATGCCTTCGAGCCTGGCGAGCCAAACCATAACGCGAAGAGTATTGGGGTGACGGGAGTAGCCTACAGGGCTGACAAGGATCTCATCAGGACTACTCGCCATAAGTGTGTGCTTGAACGGGGTGGGGTGAGCCGTATCAAGAAGTCGAAGTTTACGCTTGAAGAGCGCATCGAGAAAGCCCGCGACTTCCTGCAGAAGAACATGTTCATGAGAGTTCCAGACTATATGCGCCTGACAGGACTTTCGCGAACGACAGCCAGTCAGGAGCTACGCAAGCTGGCCCTCAACCCTTCGACGGGCATCACCAGCCGAGGCCAGAGAAGCCAGAAATACTATGTGCTGCGATGAACTGACAGATTTTTTGCTGGCTCAAAAAGGGAGGTCTATCGGCCTCCCTTTCATGTTGGATGAAATCGTCATCGTCAGGAATAGTATAACCGTCTGGATGGATGATGTAGTAGTTTTTGGTGTCAAATTGACACTTTGCAAGAAAAGTGTAGGAAGGGAATGCAAGTTGTAAGGAAAATGGCACTCATCCTGGGTAGAGGCTTTACAAAATGACAGTTAATTGAATTTTTTACAAACAAAATGGAGGCATTTCTTTGCCATATATGACTTTTTGTCTACCTTTGCAGCCGAAATGATAACAAATAGAAAGCAAACTTCAAGCAAAAGTAGCAATATGACACAAAAAATCAGGTTTACGAAGATGCATGGTTGCGGTAATGACTACATCTATATAAATATGATGGAGCAGAAGATCGCCAATCCGCAGGCAGCAGCCATCGCCTGGAGCGACCGCCACAAGGGTGTTGGCTCCGACGGGCTGGTGCTGATAGGTGCATCGCCAGTGCCTGAGGCAGACTACACGATGCATATCTATAATGCCGACGGCTCAGAGGCGATGATGTGCGGCAATGCGTCGAGGTGTATAGGGAAATATCTCTATGAGCGCGGACTGACCGATAAGACCAAGATAAGACTGCTGACACTCTCTGGCGTGAAGACGCTGAGCCTGCATGTTGCTGACGGTATCGTGGAGAGCGTGACGGTGGATATGGGTGAACCTGTATTGGAGGACGAATCGCAATATATGACCTCTCGTGGCCTGCGTCAGGGAACATTCGTATCAATGGGCAATCCGCACTATGTCATCTTTACGGACTATGTAGATCAGGTGGGCGAGACGGGACACGCCTTGGAGCATCATCCTGCCTTCCCCCAGCGCTGTAACATCGAACTCGCCCGTGTGGAGGCCGACGGTACGATCCGTACCCGTGTTTGGGAACGCGGCAGCGGTATCACCCAGGCCTGTGGAACGGGTGCCTGTGCAACAGCGGTGGCTGCAGCCCTCATAGGCAAGGCTGGTCGCGAGTCGCAGATCGTGATGGATGGCGGCACGCTCAGCATCGAATGGCGGGAGAGCGACAATCACGTCTATATGACTGGTCCCGCCACCTTCGTCTTCGACGGGGAAATAGAATTGGCAAAACTTCAAACAACATAAGAATTATGGCATTAGTAAACGTACATTTCTTAAATTTACAGAACAACTATTTGTTCGCAGACATCGCCAAAAAGGTGAATGCCTTCAAGGTGATGCATCCCAAGGCAGACGTCATCTCCCTCGGCATTGGTGACGTGACCCAGCCCCTTTGTCCGGCTGTCATTGAGGCCATGCATAAGGCAACGGACGAGATGTCTACTGCCGAAGGGTTCCACGGCTACGGTCCGGAACAGGGCTATGCCTTCCTGCGTGAGGCCATCCTCAAGAATGACTTCCTGCCGCGTGGCATCCATCTCGACCCCGATGAGGTATTTATCAACGACGGCGCGAAATCAGACACAGGCAACATCCAGGAACTGTTGCACTGGGACAACTTCATTGGCGTGACCGATCCCATCTATCCTGTGTATATCGATTCGAACGTGATGATTGGGCGTTGCGGCACCTTTGAGGACGGGCGCTGGACAAATGTGGTCTATATGCCCATCACGGCGGAGAACGGCTTCGTGCCTGAGATTCCAACGGACCGTCACATGGATGTTATCTACCTGTGCTATCCCAATAACCCCACGGGTACGGTCATCACCAAGCAGGAACTGCGCAAGTGGGTGAACTATGCGTTAAAGAACGATGCGCTCATTCTCTACGATGCCGCCTACCAGGCATATATCCGTGATCCGGAGATTCCCCACAGCATCTATGAGATCCGTGGTGCCCGTAAGTGCGCCATCGAGTTCCATTCCTACTCGAAGACGGCTGGCTTTACGGGTGTGCGCTGTGGCTATACCATCGTTCCCAAGGATGTGACGGTGGCCGACTTTGAGGGTGAACGTCACTCTGTGCATCAGCTGTGGAACCGTCGCCAGTGTACGAAGTTCAATGGTGCCAGCTACATCAGCCAGCGTGCTGCGGAGGCTATCTACACCCCCGAGGGCAAGGAACAGATACAGGCCACCATCGACTACTATATGGCCAATGCCAGCCTGATGCTCGACACCCTGCGGCGTCTGGGTTACGAGGTCTATGGTGGTGAGAACGCGCCCTATGTCTGGATGAAAACGCCCGACGGCACTTCATCGTGGCAGTTCTTCGAGGAGCTACTCTATGGTGCCAATGTGGTCTGCACCCCAGGTGTCGGCTTCGGTCCCTCTGGCGAGGGCTACGTGCGCTTTACCGCCTTCGGTAGTCATGAAACAACGAAAGAAGCATTAACGAGAATAGAAAACTGGACAAATTCACATTAAATCATTTTAAGTATGGAAGCATTAAGATTTCAGGTTGTCGGCGAGGCATTCAAGAAGAAGCCGCTCGACGTAAAAACACCAAGTGAGAGACCCGCAAAGTATTTTGGCAAGAAGGTCTTCAACCGTGAGAAAATGTACAAGTATCTGCCGAAGGATGTCTACGAGAAGATGATAGACGTAATGGACAATGGTGCCCGTCTCGACCGTCAGATAGCCGATGCTGTGGCAGAAGGTATGAAACAGTGGGCCACGGAGAATGGCGTGACGCACTATACACACTGGTTCCAGCCCCTCACCGAGGGTACCGCTGAGAAGCACGACTCGTTCATCGAGTACGACGGCAAGGGTGGTATGGTGGAGGAGTTCACTGGCAAACTGCTGGTGCAGCAGGAGCCTGACGCCTCATCATTCCCCTCTGGTGGTATCCGCTCGACCTTCGAGGCCCGTGGTTACTCCGCCTGGGATCCTACATCGCCCGTGTTCATCATCGACGACACGCTGTGTATCCCTACCGTATTCATCTCTTACAGTGGTGAAGCTCTCGACTACAAGGCACCGTTGCTGCGTGCCCTGCATGCTGTGAATGTGGCTGCTACGGATGTGTGCCACTATTTCGACCCCGCTGTGAAGAAAGTGACCTCTAACCTCGGCTGGGAACAGGAGTATTTCCTCGTGGATGAGGGACTCTATGCCGCCCGTCCTGACCTCCTGCTGACTGGTCGTACCCTGATGGGACACGACTCTGCCAAGAACCAGCAGATGGACGATCACTATTTTGGTGCCATCCCTGAGCGCGTACAGGCCTTTATGAAGGATTTGGAGTTCGAGGCACTCGCACTCGGCATTCCTTGTAAGACGCGTCACAACGAGGTAGCTCCCAACCAGTTTGAATTGGCACCGATCTTTGAGGAGACGAACCTCGCCGTAGACCATAACATGCTGCTGATGTCTGTCATGAAGAAAGTGGCTCGCAAGCATGGCTTCCGTGTACTGCTCCACGAAAAGCCCTTCGCTGGTATCAACGGTAGTGGTAAGCACAACAACTGGTCGCTCTCCACAGACAACGGCATTCTCCTTCACGCCCCTGGCAAGACCGCTGAGCAGAACCTGCGCTTCGCCACGTTCATCGTAGAGACGCTGATGGGTGTCTATAAGCACAACGGACTGTTGAAGGCCTCTATCATGAGTGCTACCAACGCCCATCGTCTGGGTGCCAACGAGGCACCTCCTGCCATCGTGTCTTCGTTCCTCGGCAAGCAGGTCAGTGAGTTACTCGATCATATTGAGAAGGCCGACGTGGATGATGTGCTCGCAATGGCTGGCAAGCAGGGCCTGAAGATGGATATCCCTGAGATTCCTGAACTGTTCATCGACAACACAGACCGTAACCGAACCTCTCCCTTCGCCTTCACAGGAAACCGTTTCGAGTTCCGTGCCGTAGGTTCTGAGGCCAACTGCGCCAGTGCGATGATCGCCCTTAACAGCGCCGTCGCTGAGGCTCTCGTAAGCTTTAAAAAGCGTGTGGATGCAAAGATTCCTGAGTTCGAGAAGAAACTCGCAGGCACGAGCCACAGTGCTACTTTCCACGCCATCATCGATGTGCTGCGTGAGGATATCAAGACCTGTAAGCCCATCCGCTTCGACGGCAACGGCTACTCAGACGAGTGGGTACAGGAGGCTGCCAAGCGCGGACTCGACGTCGAGAAGTCCTGCCCGAAGATCTTCGAGCGTTACCTCGATCCTGAGAGCATCGAGATGTTCGAGAGCCTGGGTGTGATGACGAAGAAGGAACTCGAGGCCCGCAACGAGGTGAAATGGGAGACCTACACGAAGAAGATTCAGATTGAGGCCCGTGTCCTCGGCGACCTCTCGATGAACCATATCATCCCTGTGGCCACCCGCTATCAGAGTGCCCTGCTGAAGAATGTGGACAGTGTCTCTACTGTCTTTCCCCTCGATAAGGCTGAGAAGCTCAACGCCCGTAACCTCAAGATCATCGAGGAGATAGCCGAGCGCACCAGCGCCATCGAGAAGGGAGTCGAAGAACTTGTCAACGCCCGCAAGCTTGCCAATAAGATTGAGGACGAGCACGAGAAGGCCATCGCCTACCATGACAAGGTGGAGCCGAAACTCGACACTATCCGCTATGAGATCGACAAGCTGGAGCTCATCGTCGATGACTCACTCTGGCCACTGCCGAAGTATCGTGAACTGTTGTTCATCCGATAAAAGATAGTCTGGTGCCCTCATCACCAGACTATGCCAGACACCATTTTTTTGGTTGTTTGAAGTTTGCGGGGGACTCGACGCTGTGACAGCTTCGGGTCCCTATTTTGGCTGCAAGAATGACTTTTCTCGGAAAATGTTGCATTATTCGGGATAAAATGATTAACTTCGCAGCCAAAATCGTGTTTATATGAATGTACAGATAGAATCCACGTGGAAAGCGCATCTCGGACAGGAGTTTGAGAAGCCCTATTTCTCACAGTTGACACAGGCCGTGCGACAGGAGTATCAGCAGACCACCTGCTATCCTCCAGGCAAGCTGATCTTCAATGCTTTCAACCTCTGTCCCTTTGACCAGGTGAAGGTGGTGATTATTGGACAGGACCCCTATCACGAGCCAGGACAGGCCCACGGGCTGAGCTTCTCCGTACAGGACGGGGTGATGTTTCCGCCTTCGTTGCAGAATATCTTCAAGGAGATTCAGGCAGACCTCGGCGCACCCATCCCTGCCTCAGGCAATCTGACGCGCTGGGCAGAACAAGGGGTGTTGTTGCTGAATGCCTCGCTGACGGTGAGGGCACACCAGGCAAACAGCCACTCTGCGCTGGGCTGGCAGAAGTTTACGGATGCCGCCATCCAGGCCCTCGCCACACAACGCGAACACCTCGTCTATATGCTCTGGGGCGGCTATGCCCGTTCGAAGGCCTATATGATTGACAAACAGAAGAACCTTGTGCTCGAAAGTGTCCATCCCTCGCCTTTGAGCGCTAATCGTGGCGGCTGGTTCGGCCAGCATCAGTTCTCCAAATGTAACGCCTATCTTGAACAGAATGGCTTAACCCCGATTATCTGGTAATGAAGAATCTTCCTCCCATCATCCAAGTCGGCGACGTGCTGCTCTCGTCAGACATCCTGACGGAGAAGTTTTGCTGTGACCTCAGTGCCTGTAAGGGTCAGTGTTGTGTTGAGGGTGACGCTGGAGCACCTGTGACACTCGATGAGATTGCTGAGATAGAAGACTGTCTCGATGAGGTGTGGGGTGACCTCTCTGCCTCTGCTCAGGCCGTCATCGACAAGCAGAGCGTTGCCTATACCGATAAAGATGGCGATCTCGTGACGAGCATCGTCCGTGGTAAGGACTGTGTGTTTACCTATCAGGCCGTGATACAGGGGGACGGTTCTTTTGTTACACCAGGCAATGTAACAAAAGAACCGTCCCCCTGTATCACCCTCTGCGCTTTGGAGAAGGCTTTCAGGGCAGGGAAGACACGCTTCTGCAAACCCGTCAGCTGTGCGTTGTATCCTATCCGTGAGAAACGCTTAGGCAACGACCTCATAGGACTGAATTACAACCGTTGGGAGGTCTGTAAGATGGCTGTTGTCAAGGGCGAACAGGAAAACAGTCTTCTGTATCAGTTCTTACGCGGACCACTCGTCCGCCGCTTTGGCGAGGAGTGGTACGATGAATTGCTCAATACCGTCAAGGAACTGAAGGCGCAAGGTTATCTGTAACGTTTACCAAGTCTTCACAGGCATCGTCTGGCCAGCCTTGAACTTGAGTGTCTTCTGCTGACCATTATATAATAAGGTGACGGTGCCGCCTTTGCGGGCCTTGATGGTACAGTCGCGCACATAGCCTCCCTTCCATTCAAATGACACTTCATAACCACCACGGGCACAGAGACCACTCACTTTGCCATCCTTCCAAGCCTCAGGTAATGCTGGCAGCAGTTCAATTATGCATTGTGCATTATGCATTGTGCATTGACTCTGCATCAGCATCTCGCAGACACCAGCCGTACCGCCAAAGTTGCCGTCGATCTGGAATGGCGGATGGGCATCGAAGAGGTTGGGGTAGGTGCCGCCTCCCTTGCTGTAGTTAGGCATCCTGCTCTTCTCGGGTGCAACGGCCGTCAGGAGTTTACGGTATATCTGATGGGCTTTCTCCCCATTCTTCAGTCTTGCCCAAAGGTTGATGCGCCAGCCCGTACTCCAGCCCGTCGTCTCATCACCTTTGATCTCAAGTGTCCTCTCACTGGCCTTCAGCAGATCGGCATCAGAGACATGATTACCAGGATAGAGACCTATCAAATGACTCTGATGACGGTGCTTCGGATCCCAGTCATCCCAATCGTAGTACCATTCGTTCAGGTCGCCCATATGTCCGATAGTGTAGGGATGCAGACGTGTGAGAGCTTTCTCCATCTCTTTATTCTTCTCGCCGAGAACCTTTCCAGCTGCTATGGTATTGATGAAAAGCTCACGGATGATGGCGAGATCGGCAGTACCACCATAGCATGTGACGCCGTGATAACCCTTGTCTGCCTTATACTCATTCTCTGGCGAGGTGCTGGGGGCTGTGATCAGTTCGCCTGGCTGCTTGGGATTCTCGATGAGCCAGCGCAGGCAGAAACGGGCAGCCCCTTTCATCAGCGGATAGGCCACTGTCTGAAGATACGTCTTATCCTGTGTGAACTGATAGCGCTCCCAGAGGGTATTCACGAGCCATGCACCACCCATATTCCAGTTGGCCCACATCGGACTCTCGTTCTTCTCACCTACGGGATTCGTCATCGCCCAAATGTCTGAGTTGTGGCTCGAGCACCAGCCTTCGTCGATGCCGTAGTAGTTCTTAGCCGTATAGACACCATTGGCAGCGAGAGACTGGATGAAGGCGTCGAGTGGCTGAGCCATCTCTGCGAGATTGGCCACGAAGGCAGGCCAGTAGTTCTCTTCGAGATTGATGTTCACCGTGTAGTTCCCTCGCCAAGGCGACCAGAGGTGAGGCGTCCAGAGGCCTTGCAGATTGGCTGGCACGCCTGGGGTACGGGAGCAGGAGATAAGCAGATAGCGCCCGAATTGAAAATAAAGCTCTTCAATATAGCGGTTGTTTCCACCGTTATCAGTATAGTTCTTGAGCAGGGCGTCGGTATTCCCGGTATATCCGGATTGTCCGGAATCTCCGGATAATCTGATCTTCACGCGGTCGTAGAGGGCCTTGTAGTCAGCGAGGTGGCGACTATAGAATTGCTCATAGCTATAGTTCTCGGTATGCCAGATATCACTCACGACATCTTGCAGATAGTCGGAACCTTCACGGACGGGATGTTTGTCAAAGCCATTGAAGCTGGTTTCGTTGACGATATAGAGGATGGCTTCCTTGGCGTTGGTGATGGTCAGCGAGGAGTCGCTGGCTGTCACCTCTCCGTCTGTATTGGCTTTCAATATGGTGCAGAAGTGAATGCTCTCCATCGGATCACCCGTGGCATGACCCGTCATCGTCAACTGTCCATGTTTCCCCCATCTCCCTTTGTCAGATACGCCAAGTTCTGGCGGACCATTATGTCTCACATGATGTGGCACCTGTGCCGTGAGGGCGATGCGGCAGTTAATGTCACCACGCAGTCGGATGGCAATGAGCTTGTCAGGGTTCGAGGCGAAATACTCGCGTTCGATGGTCTTTCCGTTGCGCACATACCTATCTCTAATAATAGCAGAGTCGAGGCTTAGTGAGCGATGGTAGTCGCTGACGGCTCCAAGCCCCAGATCCTTGATATGCAATGTTCCTAACGGCTGGAAGTATTGCGAGTTCGGTCCCTGTACATAGTGCTGCAATGAGTCTGCGAGCTTATAGTCCTCATTGAAGAGGGCCTCACGGATCTTCGGAATCCATTCGTGGGCATCCTTGTCGAGATTCTTGTCCACAGGCTTGCCCGTCCAGAAGGTGATATCGTTCAGATAGATGATGTTATCGTCTGTGCCACCATAGACGAGGGCACCAAGTTTGCCGTTGCCGATGGGCAGCGACTCTTCGAAGAAGTCAGCAGGGCGGTCATAGTTCAGTACCATAGGTGCCTGCTCCTGTGCCGTTGCGCTCGTTGTGGCAAACAGGCTCAGGGCGAGTAGTAAATGCGTTCTTTTCATACGATATGCTATTGTAGTTATTTTGCTGCAAAGTTAGTGAAAAATGGATAATGAACAATGGATAAAGGATAATTTTTGTTGGCGGAAGTGATTTTTTCACTTTTCACTTTCCTTTTTTCACTTTTTTGTTGTATCTTTGACCCGAAATCGTAAATATTACCGTGATGAGGAAGTCTATTCGTTATGCTTTGCTGCTTTTTGCGATGTCCGCATTCTGTACTTCCGTGAAGGGGCAGAATGTCAAGGAAGTGATCGACAGCGTCAAGGCCGGCGTGAAGGCCGGAAGTGTGAAAGAGGCTGTGTCGACGGTGAAGGGAGCCTTTGCCGAGAAAGTGGCAACGGCCGAGACCATCCTGGGCACATGGGTCTACAAGGAGCCTGCCGTGCTGGTCACCTCTGGCCGCATCATCGTCAAAGCCATCGGCAACGCCTCGGCCGGCAAACTGGAGAAGCTGCTGAACAACTATTTTGAAAAGGCAAACATTACGCCAGATAACACTTACCTCACCTTCCGTAAGGACGGCACCTTCGAACGTTGTGTGGCCGGCCATAAGGCTGAGGGCCATTGGATGTTGGGCGACAAACTGCTGTTGGGTATTCACAATGTCCAGACGGCAGCAGTGACGCAGCATCTGGAAGACGGCGAACTGACGCTCGTGCTGCCTGCCGGCAGAATCATGAGTGCGATGGTCTCTCTTGGAGCCATCCACGATACTGCGACAAATAACGCCCTCGTCAAACTGTCTAAGAAACTGAAGGGCATCGAGGGTGGTTTTACGATGGTGAAGAAACAATAAGACGCAACGATATGCATACAATCAAGAATCTGAACGACATGATTGTCTTCCTGCAGCAGCGGGGCGACAAGAAGCGGGTGGCTGTGGTGTGTGCCAATGATGCTAGTACCCGTTATGCAGTGGAGAAAGGACAGGAGATGGGGTTCATTGAGCCCATCTATGTCGACGGTGATGACAAGGAAGAGTGTGCCCGTAGGGCAGTGGCGCTCTGTAAGAGTGGCGAGGCGGATATCCTGATGAAGGGACTCATCAACACCGACATCATCCTGAAGGCCATCCTCGACCGTGAGACGGGCATCCTGCGCCCAGGGCATGTGCTGACGCATATTGCGATGGCGGAGATTCCCAAGTACGAGAAGCTGCTCTTTTTCACCGATGCAGCCGTCATTCCCGTACCTACTGATGCCCAGCGCCGTCAGCAGATCCACTACGTGAACTACGTCTGTCACGCCCTAGGCATCGAGGAGCCTCGTATCTCGCTCATCCATTGTGCCGAGAAAGTCAGCGCCAAGGTCTTTCCCTATACCGTTGATTATCTGGAGATCATTGCTGAGGCTCAGACGGGTAAGTTCGGGCGTTGCATCATCGACGGTCCCTTGGACTTGAAGACCTCACTCGATTCTGTAAGCCTGCATGAGAAAGGCATCCGCAGCATTATCGACGGACAGGCAGACGCCCTTATTTTCCCGGATATCGTGGCTGGAAACGTGTTCTACAAGACGCTCACCCTTTTCGGCTATGCCAAGACGGCAGGCGTGCTGCAGGGCACACAATGCTGTTGCGTGCTGCCTTCAAGGGCCGACAGTCCTGAATCAAAATATTACTCTCTGGCCCTCGCCGCCATTTAAGCCAACAGTCTTTTTGCGAAATATCTCACAGGGTACCACACGGAGAGGAATCCTACGAGCAGCACTGTAATGAAGATCAGGATGATATCCTCAGGATGCACACTGACGGGATAGGCATTGATGATGAACGAGCCGCTGCTGGAACCCAGTGCCACCAATCCGAACTCCTGCTGTGCCCAGCAGAGCAACAATCCTATGACGATGCCGATGACGGCGCCGATAGCAGAGATCATACGCCCTTCGAAAAGGAAGATGCGCACGATCTGCTTGTCTGATGCCCCTAAGTTGCGAAGTGTCACCACGTCGTCCTTCTTGTCGATAATCAGCATCGAGAGTGAGCCGATGATGTTGAAGCAGGCCACCATCAGGATAAACGTGAGGAAAATGTAGGCGATGAACTTCTCGATCTTCATGATCTTAAACGTGTCGTCTTGCTGCTCAAAACGGTCCTTCACCATGAACTTCGTGCCACACAACCTGCTGATTTCCTTCTTCACGGCATCGAAGTTGCTGCCTGGTTTCAGGCGCAACTCCAAGGATGAGAGCATGCCCTGCTGATCGAAGATACGACGGGCGAAGCCGATGCTCGTGAGGATGTAGTTCTGGTCGTATTTCGCCTGTTTCACGTTGAAGAGCACGCTCGGCGAATATAGTTCATCTTCTTCGAAGGCATCATCAGGATTGGTGATGTCAAACTGTCCTTCCCTTCGTGGGGCGTATATTTTCATCGGCTCCTTGTAGGCATAACCTGTGGCAAGTTGTTCCGCCAGACGGATGCCAAGGATGCCGTAGTGGAGGTCGGCGGCATGCAGACAGAACTCCCCTTCGCCAATAAGGATATCGTCGATACGGGTCAGCTGCTCGAAGTTGTCGTCCACACCCTTCACCACCACCATCGCCTGACGGCCGTGATAGACAGCCAGCGCCTGATCCTCCACGCACTCCGTAGCTACCTCAATCTGCGGCAGCTGGCGGATTTCCGTGAGGATGGGATCATCGGCAGCCACCGTCTTGCCCTCTGCGGGCGTCACCTTCAACTGCGGATCAAACGAGGTGAAGAATGTGGCCACAAGGTCGTGGAAGCCGTTGAACACGGAGAGCGTCACCACCAGCGCCATCGTTGCCACCGCCACCCCGATCACAGAGATGGCGCTGATCACGTTAATGGCGTGCGTTGACTTCTTCGAGAAGAGATATCTTCGCGCAATAAAGAAAGGAAAATTCATTTCTTCAGCAGTTCGTCAATGCGATCGATATAGTCGAGCGAGTCATCGATGAAGAATCGCAGCTCGGGAACGATGCGCAGCTGGTTCCTCACCTTCGTACCCAGTTCGTATCTGATAGCCTTCACGTTGGCGTTGATGTTTGTCAGGATCTCCTCACCCTTCTCGGACGGAAAGATGCTGAGGTAGGCGGTGCAGATGCTCAGGTCTGGTGAGATCTTCGTCCGCGTCACGCTGACCATCGTACCATGAGTGGCACGTGTCTGCTGTTGGAAAATCAGCGACAGCTCCTTCTGCAGAAGCCTTGCTATCTTGTTTTGTCTTGTCTCTTGCATATCTTTTAAACTAATTATTTTTTCTTTTGAAACTAATTCCCATAATTATTATGGCTATTATGGCCTATTATGGTAATTCGTTTCTTTTCATTTCTTCCTTATGAGGGTGAGGCCGTCGCGGAGAGGCAGGATGACCTTTTTCACTCTGTTGTCCTGGGCGATGAAATCATTGAAGGCCTCGATGCCTTGCGTCTGATGGTCGTTGTCGTAAGCGTGGTCCACCACATGACCGTCCCAGAGCGTATTGTCGGCAAGAATAAATCCTCCAGGCCTCAGGATCGACAGCACCATCTCGTAGCACTCGCAATACGTCCGCTTGTCGCCGTCGATGAACGCCATATCGAACGTGATGCCCAGCTTCGGAGCCTCCTCCAGCGCATCGCCGATGATGAACTCTATCTTGTCTGCCACAGCCGATCCTTCAATCCATGGACGAGTGAAATCCTCCATTTCATCGTTGATTTCGAACGTGTAGAGCCTTCCGTCCTCTGGCAGTCCCTCAGCCATCGAGATGGCACTGTAGCCGCTGAACGTCCCCACTTCGAGGATCCTCTTCGGCTGGATCATCTCCACCAGCATCTTCAACAGCCGCCCCTGCAGGTGCCCGCTGGCCATCCGTCCGTGTATCGTATATACGTTCGTCGCCCGCCACAGCCGATACAGGTACTCAGGCTCCGCCTCCGAATGCCTCAGGATATACTCCTCCAGCTCGCTATTCACTTTTTCTTGACTACAAATCTTTTTTTACTACAACTTGGACAACATGGACAACTTTCTTTTTTCAGGCAGAACTTCTGCCTGTGGCGACAATGTCGCCAATAATGTTGTCTTAGTTGTTATAGTTGTCGTTAATCATTACTTATTTGTCGTTAGCCAGCGCCGCTACTGCCAGGCGATACGAGTCGAGTCCGAATCCGCAGATCACGCCCTTGCATGCTGCCGAGATCATCGACTTGTGGCGGAATTCCTCACGCTGATGCACGTTTGAGATGTGTACCTCTACCACAGGGCACTTCAAGCTCCTGATGCAGTCGTGCAGCGCCACGCTCGTGTGGGTGTAGCCCCCAGCGTTCAGCACGATGCCGTCATAGCTGCCGAAAAAGCCCACTTCCTGCATCTTGTTGATCAGCTCGCCCTCCACGTTGCTCTGGTAGTAGTCAATCTCCAAATCCGGGAACCGCTTCCGCAGCTCCGGCAGGTAGTTCTCCATCGACTCTGAACCATAGATGCCCGGTTCCCTTTGCCCCAGCAGGTTCAAGTTCGGGCCGTTGATAATCTGTATCTTCATACCTTATTTATAATCTATCAGGCTGCAAAGTTAATGAAATAATCGTATCTGTGCAACAAAAAGCCGAAAAACTTTCCTTCTAAGGGTCTTGATGACGCCTATCGTCAGATCAGATATGAGAATTCTTTTCGATAGAGACCGTGTTCGATGCGTTTGATGAGGCGTTCCCTGAGCCAGCGCTCGATCATCTTCTCCGCATTGCGCCTTTCAACGCCACAGAGAACCTGGATGGTGTCGGTGCTGAAATCCTCAGGCAGCAGGGCAAAGCGCTGTCTCATCACTGTAGATGATAAAGAAAACTTTTACTTACGTCCAGAATTCCTTATTACCTGTGGGCTCCATTCGTTCCTGACATTTGGGACAGGTGCGCTTATCCCATATCCTGATGCGATCACTGCCGCAGTTAAGGCACAGACGGCCAACCTCGCTTCTGTACGAGGGTGCCACGTCGGCGATGATGCCGCCAACGACAATGTTCTGTATGGACTTGCAGTCTGGGCACGACACAGCCGTAATCTCCTGACGAAAGAGCCCTCGCCCTTCGTAAACATCGGCTTCGTAGCCGCAAGACTTGCAGCGGTATTTCAGTTTCCAGGCCATTTGCGACTTAATTCATATTAAATTCTACGGCAAAGGTACTTAAAAATCATCGTTATTTCGTAATTTTGCACACACAATTACGATACTTTATGATTTGAGTCGCCGATGGCTGAAGCAGGAAACAAGGAGATGGTGAGGCGCTACGTGCGGTATCTGAAGCTGCAGCGCAACATGTCGGGCAATACGCTCGACGCCTATCAGCGTGACCTGCGGAAGCTGCTCGACTATCTGGAAGGGGAGGGGAAAGACCCTCGTGAGGTACAGCTGGAAGACCTTGAACATTTCTCCGCCGGACTGCATGACATTGGGATCCATCCTCGGAGCCAATGCCGGATCCTGAGCGGTGTGAGGAGTTTCTTCCGTTTCCTGCAGCTCGACGGCTATCGCGACGACGATCCCACGGAACTGTTGGAGTCGCCCCAGATAGGCCAGCATCTGCCTGAGGTGCTGACGACGGCTGAGGTGGACCGCTTGGAGGCGAGCATCGATCTTTCGAAGTGGGAAGGACATCGCAATCGGGCAATCATCGAGGTGCTATTTTCTTGCGGTCTGCGCGTGAGTGAGCTGACGAACCTGAAGCTGTCGAACCTTTATCTCGACGAGCAGTTTATCCGAGTGATGGGCAAGGGATCGAAGGAACGGTTGGTGCCCATCTCGAAACGTGCCATCCAGGAACTCGGGTTCTGGTTTGATGATCGTCAGCACATGGACATCAAGCCTGGCGAGGAGGACTACGTATTCCTGAACCGTCGTGGGGCTCATCTGACGCGGGTGATGATCCTTATCATGATCAAGCGGCAGGCTGAGGCGGCTGGCATCCAGAAGACCATCTCGCCCCACACCCTGCGCCACTCGTTTGCCACAGCTCTGCTCGAAGGAGGTGCCGACCTCCGGGTGATTCAGGCGTTATTGGGCCACGAGAGCATCGGCACCACGGAGATCTATACCCACATCGACTCCTCGACGCTGCGCAGGGAGATCCTGGAGCATCATCCGAGAAACATGAAAAGGTAAAGAGGTAAAAAAGTAAAAAGGTGAAAAGGTAAAAAAGGTCAATAACGAGTAGTTTTTGGCTGAATGCTGCATCTAATCAGAAAAAAAGCAGTAATTTTGCACCCAAATTTATAACAACCAAACTTATGAAGATGAAAAAACTATTCCTTAGCCTGTTGCTGGTCATGATCGGCACAGTGACAATGATGGCTCAGATGGAGATGCCATCGATTCCCGTAGATCCCGATGTGCGCATCGGCAAACTCGACAACGGACTGACTTATTACATCCGTCACAACAACTGGCCCGAGCAGCGGGCAGAGTTTTACATTGCCCAGCGTGTGGGCTCCATCCAAGAGGATGACACCCAGCGTGGACTGGCGCACTTCCTGGAGCACATGGCCTTCAACGGCTCGAAGCACTTCAAGGGCAACGAGCTGCTGCGCTGGTGTGAGAGCGTGGGTATACAGTTCGGTGGCGACCTGAATGCCTATACCAGCATCGATGAGACGGTCTATAATATAAGTAATGTACCTACCACGCGCGAGGGAATCATCGACTCTTGTCTGCTCATCCTCTACGACTGGGCCGACGGTCTGCTGCTGGAGCAGGAGGAGATCGAGAAGGAGCGTGGTGTGATCCACGAGGAGTGGCGCCTGCGCACCAGTGCCATCATGCGTATGATTGAGCGCGACCTGCCCAAGCTCTATCCGGGTTCGAAGTACGGTCATCGTATGCCTATCGGACTGATGGAGGTAATCGACAACTTTGAGCGTCCCTTCCTGCAGTCGTACTATGAGAAGTGGTACCGTCCCGACAATCAGGGTATCATCGTTGTAGGTGACGTGGACGTAGACAAGATTGAGCAGAAGATCAAGGATATGTTCTCGCCCATTGAGCTGCCTGAGAACCGTGCCTTGGTAACGAAGGAACCCGTGCCCGACAATGCGGAAGCCATCTACGTGATTGACAAGGACAAGGAGCAGCGCACCAATGAAGTGTGGATGATGATGAAGCACGAGACCTTCCCCGACTCTCTGAAGGGAACGATGGCCTATATGCTTGCCGACTATCTGAAAGATGCCGCCATCTCCATGCTCAACGATCGTCTGAAGGAATATGCCGAGAAGCCCGAGAGCCCGTTCGTGAGCTCGTCAGCCACCTATGGCAAGTATATCTACTCGCGCACGATGGATGCCTTTGAGCTCGACGTAAATCCGAAGGACGGACAGATAGAGGCTGCTGTCACGACTGCCCTCACCGAGGCCCGTCGTGCTGCGGAGTTCGGATTCACCCCCACAGAGTATAACCGTTTCAAGCAGAACTATACCAGTCAGCTCGACAAGCAGTACTCGAACAAGGACAAGCGCTATAACAGCCAGTTCGTCAACCAGTGTGTACAGAACTTCCTGAACAACGAGCCTCTCCCCAGCATCGATTATACCTATGCCACGATGAAGCAGTATGTGCCGATGATTCCCGTGGAAGCCGTCAATGCCTTGATTAAGGAATACATCCTGCCTAATGACAGTAACTTCGTGGTCTATAGTATTAATACCGAGAAGGAGGGTGCCGTCTATCCCACAGAGGAGGGTCTGAGGACTGCCGTCGCCAATGCCCGTAGTGCACAGATTGAGGCTTATGTGGACAATGTGAAAGATGAGCCTCTGATGACGGAGATGCCTCAAAAGGGTTCCATCGTCAGTGAGACGAAGAACGACACCTTCGGTTATACGGAACTGAAGCTCTCGAACGGAGCCACCGTCGTGCTGAAGCAGACTGACCTGAAGAAGGACCAGGTGCTGTTGCGTAGTGAGGGCTTTGGAGGATCGGCACTCTATGGAGAGAAAGATTTCGCCAACATCAAGATGTTCGACGACGTGATTGAGGCCAGCGGTCTCGGCAACTTCTCACATACCGAGTTGGAGAAAGCTCTTGCCGGCAAGATTGCCAGTGCATCGCTCTCGATGGGTCCCAACCGCGTACATGTCAGCGGCAGTTCTACGCCGAAGGATGTGGAGACCATGCTGCAGCTGGCATACCTCTACTTCAACAACATTGCTAAAGACCAGAAGTCTTACGACAACCTGATGCAGACCGCAGAGATTAATCTGAAGAACCGTCTGCTGCAGCCTGAGGCTGTGCTTCAGGACTCGCTGTCGGCCACGCTGACCTGCAACAATCCGCGCAACAAGGCGATGACGGTGGAAGACCTGGCACTGGTGAACTATGACCGCATCCTCGAGATGGCTAAGGAACAGACGGCCAACGCAGCTGCCTTCACCTTCACCATCATCGGCAACTATGACGAAGAGACCATCCGTCCGCTGATTGAGACCTATCTCGCATCTCTGCCGTCACAGAAGGAAGTGGTAAAGAGTCCGAATGTGGCAACCGAATTCAAAGGTGTTGTCGTCAATAACTTCAAACATAAGGGTGAGACACCGAAGGCTTATGCCGTGATGGAGTGGTATACGAAGGACATCCCTCTGACAGCAGAGAATGATGTCAAGATTGATATGATTTCTCAGATTCTCGATATGGAATATCTGAAGAAGATCCGTGAGGAAGCCAGTGCCGCTTATGCTGTGCAGTCATTGTCTGGCATCAATCGCAATGACTTCGAGACGACAGCCCAGATCCTCGCCATCTGTCCCATGAAGCCTGAGAAGGCCGACACCGCCATCATGATCCTGCGTGACGAGGTGACCGCTCTGACCAAGACTTGTGATGCCGACAAGCTCCAGAAGGTGAAGGAGTATATGTTGAAGAGTCATGGTGACCAGTTGAAGCAGAATAACTACTGGCTGAGTGTGATCAATCTGTGGCGCAAGTGGGGCATCGACTTCCACACTGACTACGAGAAACTGGTGAACGCTCAGACACCTGAGAGCATCAGTGCCATCGCTGCCGAGATCCTGAAATCCGGCAATCGTGCAGAGGTGATCATGCTGCCCGCTGAGTAATTAAGAATCGAGAATTAAGAATTTAGAGAGAATGAGTTATTTGTTTTCATCAGAATCAGTCTCTGAGGGCCATCCCGACAAGGTGGCGGATCAGATTTCTGATGCGATATTAGACCAGTTCCTGGCATACGACGACAAGGCCCGCTGCGCCATCGAGTCGTTTGTCACCACAGGGCAGGTTGTCATCATGGGTGAGGTGAGCAGCGAGGTGTATATCGACCTGCAGACCATCGCCCGCAACACCATCAAGCGCATCGGGTATACGAAGGCGGAGTACCAGTTCGACGGTAACTCGTGCGGTATCCTCAGCGCCATCCATGAGCAGAGTGCCGACATCAACCGCGGTGTTGACAACGGCAACGAGGATGAGCAGGGAGCCGGTGACCAGGGAATGATGTTCGGCTATGCCACCAACGAGACAGAGAACTTCATGCCCGTCTCGCTCGACCTGGCACACCTTATCATGCGCACCTTGGCTGATATCCGTAAAGAGGGTAAGGAGATGACCTACCTGCGTCCGGATGCCAAGAGTCAGGTGACCATCCAGTACAGCGATGCCGGCATCCCTGAGCGCATCGATACCATCGTCGTCTCCACCCAGCACGACGAGTTTGACGAGGACGAGAAGATGCTGGCCCGCATCAAGGACGACGTCATCAATATCCTCATCCCCCGTGTGAAGCAGCAGATCCATTCGCAGAAGGTGCTCGATCTGTTTGGGCTGGACATCAAGTATTATGTGAACCCCACGGGCAAGTTCGTCATCGGCGGTCCTCACGGTGATACAGGTCTCACGGGCCGTAAGATCATCGTGGATACCTATGGTGGCAAGGGCGCTCACGGCGGCGGTGCCTTCTCTGGAAAGGACTCCTCGAAGGTGGACCGCTCGGCAGCCTATGCCGCCCGTCATATCGCGAAGAACATGGTGGCGGCAGGTGTAGCCGATGAGATGTTGGTTCAGGTGAGCTATGCCATCGGTATCGCCAAGCCCATGAACATCTACGTGAACACCTATGGCCGCAGCAAGGTCAATATGAGCGACGGTGAGATTGCCAAGAAGATTGAAAAACTCTTCGACCTCCGTCCGAAGGCCATCGAGCGCACGCTGAAGCTGCGCCAGCCCATGTACAGCGAGACGGCTGCCTACGGACACATGGGGCGGAAGTGTGAAATGATCAAGAAGACATTCACCAGCCATTACCACGAGACGAAGACCATCGATGTGGAACTGTTCACGTGGGAGAAACTTGACCGTGTGGACGATATCCGCAAGGAGTTTGGAATCTGATGCAAAACTCGATCTACGTAGAACCACCCAGTATCGCAGCACTCGACTTAGTGCCACATACTCCCGCAAAGCCGCAGACACCTTACCAGGTGCTGCGGTTATTGCCTAAGGATGCGACGCCTGCTCAGCAGGACTCCGCCATTCAGGCGTGGTTCGCGCCAGACGAGATCCATTACAGCGAACGCCCTGACACCCTCCATCTGCCTGGCGAGGGGATACCCCGAGACCTGAAAGATGTGCAGCTGCCGACGTACTATCGCGAGAACTTCTTCTCCAACGACTCGCTCTATCACCCTGAGCTGGACGGCGGGCGCTATGGCGTGGCCGGCGACCCTGTGCCTGAGACGATGAGCAACGACAGCCTGATTTCCGGGCTGCTCATTCTTTGTTTCCTGGTGATGACATTCTCCTTCTCAAGAATCTCAGGCTTCATCGGGCGGCAGATCAAGGATTTCTTCTATGTGCAGAAAGGTGAGCACTCCGTGCAGGAGACGGGCGACGAGATCAATATCCAGATTGTCTTCTCTGTCATCACCTGCCTCACCTGCTCCCTGCTTTACTATCTCTATGTGCTCACGACGGTCGATGACACGTTCGTCTTCTCCACCGAACATCTCCTGCTGGGCGTGATATTCCTCATCATGGCAGGCTATTTCCTGCTGAAGTTTCTCCTCTACACCATGGTGAACACCATCATGTTTGATACCTCGGGGAATAAAAAATTTCTTACAGCGTTCATCTTCCTTCTGTCTATGGAAGGGATACTGCTGTTCCCCGTCCTGCTTTTGCTCGCTTATTTCCAATTCCCAATACAAGCTGCCGCTGTTTACACCTTTTTAGTGGTGTTTTTCTTTAAATTTCTAACATTTTATAAAACTTATGTCATCTTTTTCGCCCAAAAAGCGTTTTATGTGCAAATAATTTTGTACTTTTGCGCCCTTGAAATGGTACCGTTGCTTTCACTTTGGGGTGGATTGGCGGTCATCGTGAATCATTTGAGAGTAATTTTTTAAGACAGAGATGATAAAGAAGATTTTAGTCTCACAGCC